>TBL_comb47_HYPODRAFT_10000316_pt1 | contig 63520 bp, 49 predicted proteins | sample TroBogypolimnion_40_FD_10682 | JGI IMG/M metagenome (IMG submission 10682)
TCGTTGCACGCTCTGGCATGGTTTTTACTAAAGAGCCTAATGTCTTTATTCCTGTAGGTACGCCAGGAATAGATCATGCAGGTCATGCTTATCGCATGGATAACGTGGTCGCTATACGTTTGAAAAAACTAAGAGATTCCGGTTTGCCCAGTACTGCTGAAGTACTAAATGGCATTGAACAAGCTTTGTAGGATAGAAAATGTTAATTAGATTAACCGGTGGTACCGTATACGATCCAGCTAGTGGGATCGATGGACAACAGCAAGATATTTATATTCAGAATGGTCGTATTATTGATAAGCCTCAAGGTGAATTCAAAGTTGATCAAGACTACGATTTAAAAGGCAAAGTGGTGATGTCGGGTGCTATTGATATGCACACGCATATTGGTGGTGGTAAAGGTAATATCGCTAGAACATTATTACCTGAAGATCACCGTCATGATCCTGTGCATCGCAGTGATATTACCCGCTCAGGTTGTGGTCATGCTATGCCTAGTACTTTTGTAACCGGCTATCGTTATGCAGAAATGGGTTATACCGCTGGCTTTGAGCCAGCCTTGTTGCCTATTAATGCAAGACAAGCGCATATGGAGATGGGCGATATTCCCATCTTAGACAAAGGCGGTTATGTCATGCTGGGCAGTGATGATTATTTATTGCGTTTATTGACCGCTAAGAAAGATCAAAAAGCCATTAATGATTATGTCGCTTGGACGATGCATACCGCAAAAGCTATAGGTGTTAAAGTCGTTAATCCCGGTGGCATTAATGCTTTTAAATTTAATCAACGCAAATTAGATTTAGATGAGCAGAACGCTCATTACGGGGTAACACCTAGAGAGATCTTACAGGTACTTGCCACAGCGGTTAAAGAATTAGGTGTTCCACATCCATTACACGTTCATGGTTGTAATTTAGGTGTGCCAGGCAATGTACAAACTACTTTGGATACCATACAAGGTATCGGTGGTTTGCCTATGCATTTAACCCACATTCAATTTCATAGTTACGGTACTGAAGGTGACTTCAAGTTTTCTTCAGGTGCTGCTCAAATTGCTGAAGCGATTAACAGTAACAAAAATATCACCATTGATGTCGGACAAATTTTGTTCGGTCAAACAGTCACTGCATCTGGCGATAATATGCGTCAACATGCTAATCACAAATTTGCTAGTCCCAATAAATGGGTGACTATGGATATAGAGTGTGATGCCGGTTGTGGTGTCGTGCCCTTTAAATACAAAGATCAAAACTTTGTTAATGCTTTGCAATGGGCTATTGGTTTAGAAACCTTTTTATTGGTCAATGATCCTTGGCGTATATTCTTGACGACTGATCATCCTAATGGTGCTCCTTTTACCAGTTATCCACATTTAATTCGTTTATTAATGGATCGCAGTTTCCGTAATGATATGTTAGCGACCATACATCCTGAAGCACAAAAGATGACCACCTTAGCATCTATAGATCGTGAATATACGCTGCAAGAAATCGCTATTATGACCCGCGCTGGGGCTGCAAAATTAATCGGCTTGAAAGATCGTGGTGGTTTAAGTGCTGGTAACTTTGCCGATATTACTATTTATACCGAGAATACTGATCGACAAAAAATGTTTGAAAAGCCAGACTATGTTTTTAAAGACGGTCAATTAGTCGTGGTCAATGGCAAAGTGGTTTCAACTAAATGGGGTACGACCCACGTCGTTAAACCAGACTTTGATCCCTCTGTAGAAAAAGGTTTAACAGATTATTTCGATCGCTATCTGACTATGAAGTTAGGTAATTTTAAAATCAGTGATGATGAGATTATCGAAGATGGACGTGGAAGTTTAACGGTGCATCCGTTGAGCAGTTGATCTTTATTTAACATTATGGACTTTCAGATGAATGTCACAACACAGCAATATATTAGTTTAATCGGCTCTGAAACTGAGACGTTAAACATGGCTGTTTCAGTGCATCTTATGGACTCAACGGCTTCGTTGGGTTCTGTTGTTATGCAATCTTTAGCGCTTTATTTCGAATCAAAGCAGTTAGTAATATCCGTAAAGAAAAATGATGCAGCGGTAATTATTGATGCCGATGATATTCTTACGGATTTTTTAAGAGTTTGCCAAGATACAATAATAACTGCTTATAGAAAAATGGGCGATTTAATTGAAAATGATAGACTCATTAATCCACTAAATAAAATGATGATGCCTATAAGCCGATGGTTGCTAAAAAAATCATTTGATAATTACGGCTTGGCTGTTATTTATATTATGGAACATGACGTTGATGCGGATAAGTCGCCTTATTCAGAATCGTTTGAAACTGTTGATGAGTTGATGAAGCATCTTAATTCATGACTATAACGGGAGTGGGTGGCCTAGTAATAAAGCAAATTTCGCTTTCACCAAGGTTTGAAAGGCAATATAAAAAGCTTCCATCTGAAATAAAAGTTGGTTATTCCTGAAAAATTAAACGATTTATTGAAACAGCCATTTCCTGCTGGACTGAAGTTTGAAAAACTAAAAGGTTATCGTCGCCCTGATATTTATACTATTCATATTAATGGCAATTATAAAATATCCTTTGAAATAGTTGGATGTATAGCTAAATTGCGTTGTGTCGGCAATCATAATGACATGGACAGGCTTCCATGAGCATAATTATTTTGAATACCACTTACTTTATATAAACAATAATTCTTAAAATTTCATATCGTTCAACTATAACAAGTAAAAAAACTATGAGTTTAGATGAAATAATACAACAACACACCAAAGCCTTACCGCAGGCACTTCAAGCTGAAGTCTTTGATTTTGTTTTGTTTTTAGAACAAAAGCAGGCTAATAACCTTTTAATATCCGATCAACTGCAACGTAAAGAACAATTAAAAAAAGCGCTGGATAATTCTGTTGAACTTCGTATTTTTGAGGATATTGATGGTGTTGCTTGGCAGAATGAACAACGACAAGATCGTATATTGGTTACGTCAAATTACACTGATTGCAGCAACGTGTATTGAATATCATAAAACTCTGGCTACGCGCAATATTGCCGATTTCGATTGGATTGAAGGTCTTAAGGTCATTAATCCATTGCTGTAAAATTTATCAGCTATCTATTTTAACAATGAGCATAACAATATGATTATTAACGGTGTAAGCATAGACGCAACCTTCGCTGAAGCGTTTCCTATGAAAGCAACCCGCGCCATTATTACTGCGCAAAATGAAAAATGGGCGATGATTTCAGCCCAAGCGATGACTGGTTTTGCAACCTCAGTGATTGCTTGTGGATGTGAAGGTGCTATCGAACGCGTATTAGATCCCTCAGAAACACCCGATGGTCGTCCTGGAGTGGCTGTCATGTTTTTTGCTATGGGTGGCAAAGGCTTGGCTAAACAATTGGAAACTAGGGCAGGGCAGTGTGTATTAACCTCGCCTACTTCTGCGTTATTCGCAGGAATTGATGGCGGCATTAGAATTCCTTTAGGTAAAAACTTACGCTACTTTGGTGATGGCTTTCAAATTTCTAAATTAATCTCAGGGAAACGTTATTGGCGTATTCCGGTCATGGATGGTGAGTTTTTAGCTGAAGCGACTACAGGCCAAGTGGATGGAATCGGTGGTGGTAACTTTTTAGTATTAGCCGAATCTCAACCGCAAGCCTTACTTGCCTGTGAAGCAGCTATTGAAGAAATGCGCAAAATTCCTAATGTGATTATGCCTTTCCCTGGCGGTGTAGTGCGCTCAGGTTCTAAAGTGGGTTCAAAATACAAAACCTTGGGCGCATCAACTAATGATGCTTTTTGCCCAACTTTAAAAGGTGCGACTCGTAGTGATTTATCACCTGAAATTGAATCGGTGATGGAAATTGTAATTGATGGTTTAACGAAAGAAGATATCGACAAAGCCATGCGTGTAGGAATACAAGCGGTTTGTGATTTAGGCTCTGAAAATGGCATTAAACGCATTAGTGCGGGTAATTATGGCGGTAAATTAGGGCCCTTCCACTTTCATTTGCAGGAGATTATGGCATGAGCGCTTTAACATTAACCCTGAAAACCAGTCCAGAACAACGCATCGATATGTCACCGCTGTCATGTCATTTATTGAAAACCTTATCTATTACAGATATAGCAGCTTTAACCCTGCAAAGTGGCAAACGTAAACTACGCGTTGATGAATTATTTACGATTGAAGGCACAGATAGCCAACAACTTATCATTAAAAACAGTCATGAAAAACTTGATTTCATCGGTAAAGACTTAGAAGGCGGTAGTATCTGTGTCGAAGGCGATGCCGGGGCTTATTTAGCCATGGGTATGAAAGCGGGTGACATTAAAGTATCGGGTAATGTGGGTCTTTATGCCGCTTGTGAAATGAAAAAAGGTTATTTGGAAGTCTCAGGTAATGCTGGAGATTTTTTAGGTGCGGCCTTACCTGGCAATAAAATGGGTATGAAAGGTGGCACAATTCTGATTAAAGGTGATGTTGGTCAGCGCGCTGGTGATCACATGCGTCGAGGTAATATTTTAATCGAAGGCAATGCTGGTGATTATTGCGGATCACGTATGACGGCAGGCACCATCGCTGTGATGGGACAAACAGGGCGATATTTAGGTTATGCCATGCGTAGAGGTACTTTATTGTTATGGAATCAGCCTCAACTTTCAGCCAGTTTTAATGATTGTGGCGCACATACTTTAGCGTTTTTACCGATATTATTTGCTTCATTTAGATCGCTTAATACAAAGTTTGCTGATGTAGCTCAGTCATTTAATCGCGTGCAGCGTTATGCCGGCGATATGTCAGAAATGGGTCGTGGCGAAGTGTTGGTTAAAATATAATTAATCGATTAAGGTTGTTTATATACGTATTATCTAAACAACCCTACATCTTTAATTGCCTTATCAATCGTCAGCGGCTAGTCGCGTAGGTTTGGTTAACGGCTTTATCGTTAACCCAACATTAATGCCGAGAATAAAGTCCGTAATTCGTAGGGCGGATTCGCGACAGCAATCCGCCGCACACACGCAAGATCGAAAACAATCGAAAAAAAACTTCACAAAAAAGCATCCAAGTGAGGATTAGTTTATCGCTCCGTTTGTGGCGGATTGCTAGCGCGAATCAACCCTACGCGAATATTCCGTACAGATTAAACCGCCTTACGGCCTTCGCTATTGCCTCTGTTTTAGGAATATCAGGTATAGGAAACAGCGGATTGCCTTACAACTGCCCATTCACATGGTTAAAAAAGCTGATTTTCTCAGGTATAGCATATTGAACAAAGTCGAATACTGGTTTGGATTTTTTCATACCGTTACCTATTAAGTGTGAGTTATTGTTGGTGTGTTGTTATCGTCTAAAAAAGCTATGCCTAGTTGGTTTTTTCACCTATCAGTCAGTTTGATATTCTTCTGCGCAGTTTGATGTTCTTTTCGTTAGAAGGATAGTTTAGTCGCTTTGTTAATCTCTCTATTGCCGAATAGGTCTAAAAAACAATCTGCTAGGAAATAAAACTGATAGCTAGTTTATCAAGTGATGTTACTAAAATAACCAAGCGCCTAAAAGGCCAATAAACTGAAAAATAACAGTAAAACAAAAGACAATTATAAATAAAGCTGTTGCGATTTAAATGAAATAAGATTAAAACAATCTAGTAATATTTCTATGTTTTTCGAAGTATTACGCAAAGAAAATAAATAAACAAACTATTTATGCGACTGATTTAAAATGTAGTAATCCTTGCATCAGCTCGTAACTTCGATACAGCAAGGCAACCCGTATTACTAAGAATTTAAACGATCAATAATAACAATATTTGTTATTATTGATCGTCAATAGCCCAAACTAAGGAGTTAAAGCCATGAATATATCCCTCAACCCTCAACTGAAGAACTTGTAAAAGCCAAAGTACAAAGTGGCCTTTATTACTGTGTAATGCGCGAAGCTTTTAATAACGCGATCAGTTGCGTGATTTACGACTTGAAGAATTAAGAAATGAAATTCAAAAAGGCATAAACAGTGGTGAAGCAACGCCCTTAAGCATCGAAGAAATTAAGGCGAGTAGCCGAAAACGATCTTGAAGAGGCTGTTGATATTATCCGTGTTAGGGATATCACACGATTATTTTAGTTACCAGATTTTGCCTTCCATAGTATTCGCCTATGGCCGAAAAACTTTTAATCTATTTCCGAGAACTGCTAGTGCCAACCAAAGAAGCCACCGCCCGCATTAAGATTAATACGTTACTGGAAGCAGCCGGTTGGCGTTTTTTTTCTGATGGCAAAACACCTGCCAATATTCAGCTAGAACCCAGTATTACCATTAAAACTCAAGACCTTGATGCACTCGGTCAAGATTTTGAGAAATCCTCAAAAGGCTTCATTGATTTTCTATTGCTCAATGAAAAAGGCTTCCCTTTTATTGTCCTAGAAGCAAAAGCTGAAAACAAAAGCCCTATGGATGGTAAAGAGCAAGCGCGTAAATATGCTAAGTCTCAAAATTGCCGATTTATCATTTTATCTAATGGCAATCTGCATTACTTTTGGGATCTTGAGCGAGGCAACCCTTATGTTATCACTAGCTTCCCAACACCCTCATCGGTTATGGGTTATCAAAAAAGCGTACCTGACCCTAAGCGACTTATCGAAGAAGCCATTGATGATGATTATGTGGCCCTGACACAGCGACCCCATTATGCCAACGATGCCGCTTGGAAGAATGAAACAGAACGCCAAAGCTTTATTGACGCTAATGGATTGCGTTTTCTTCGGCCCTATCAAAAGAAAGCCATTGCTACCTTACAACAAGCCGTAAAAGACGGCAAAGATCGTTTTTTATTTGAAATGGCAACCGGTACCGGTAAAACACTAACTTCGGCAGCGGTTATTAAATTATTTTTACGTACCGGCAACGCACGACGATTGTTATTTCTAGTGGATAGACTCGAGCTTGAAGATCAGGCCAAAAAAGCTTTCCACAAAGTACTTGCCAATGATTATAAAACGGTCATTTACAAAGAAAGTCGTGATGAATGGCGGCACGCTGAAATTGTAGTGACTACCGTTCAATCCTTGCTGTTTAACAATAAATATCAACAATTATTCTCGCCTACAGATTTTGACTTAGTCATTTCCGATGAAGCGCACCGATCCATTGGAGGCAATGCCCGTGCTGTTTTTGATTACTTTATTGGCTATAAACTGGGCCTCACGGCAACACCACGCGATTACCTTAAAAAATTCGACCAAGATAAACCCGCTTCCAAAGATCCACGTGAATATGAGCGTCGTCTTTTATTGGATACTTATCGCACCTTTGGTTGTGAAGATGGCCAACCTACGTTTCGATATTCATTGCTTGATGGTGTAAAAGAGGGCTTTTTGATAAACCCTACCGTCGTAGATGCCCGCAGTGAAGTGACTACACAACTGCTTTCAAAAGATGGCTTTGTCGTTGAATTTAAAGATGACCAAGGCGGCGATCAGAAAGAAACGTTCAAACAACGAGAATTTGAAAAACGTTTTTTTTCACCCGCGACTAATCAGCTTTTTTGCAAAACATTTATGGCTCATGCGCTTCGTGATCCTGTTAGTGGCGAAATAGGTAAATCCATTATTTTTGCCGTCAGTCAAAATCATGCGGAAAAGCTGGTGACAATATTTAATCTAATCGCTGATCTTATGTTCCCTAACAAATATCAGTCTGATTTTGCCATACAAGTCACCTCACGTATACCTGAGGCCCAACAATACACCATTAACTTCACCAATAACAACCTAGTGGGGTCAGCTAATTTCCTGCCAACTTACAAAACCAGTAAAGCGCGGGTCTGTGTAACAGTCGGCATGATGACCACTGGCTATGATTGTCCAGACCTACTCAACCTGGGTTTGTTTCGGCCTATTTTTTCGCCGACTGATTTTATACAGATTAAAGGTCGAGGTACCCGCAAACATAATTTCCTAGAACAACTTTTCGATGAAGACCTTAAGGGAATGGTCGCTCAACCGCGTAAAACAGCGTATAAGCTCTTTGATTTTTTTGCTAATTGTGAATATTTTGAAGAAGAATTTAATTACGATGAAATCTTAGAACTCCCCAAAGGCAGTACTAAAAATGAGGGTGGCAGCGTAACGCCACCACCGCCTGGCAAGCCCTATGAACATCTGGGGGCCGATATCATCGATTCTATACAAGAAGAGATCATCGGCTATGAAGGCATGAAGATCGACCGGATGTTCTATGAAAAGTTTGAAGACTCTATCCGTGAAAATCCAGCTATTGTGGCCGCCATTGAGGCCGGACAATGGGATCAGGTTATTGATTACGTGAACCGTGAAGTTTTCGATAAGCCCAATGAATTTTATACCTTAGAAAAGTTGCGTAAAGCTGCTGCTGTTGATCGTCGCTTAAGTCTACGTGAGATTTTGGAGAAAATCTTCGGCTTGATTCCACGCTTTAAATCCAAGGATGAGCTACTTGAAGAAGAGTTCTCAAAGTTTGTCGCTGACTATAAACCTGAAGTTGCTGAAACAATCCCCGCACTTAAAAACTTTTTTAAAGCTTATGCGAGCAGTGACCAGATTCGTTTTATTATCGAAAGTAGAGAATACACCGACCTTGCCACTAATCCAATTTTCACCACACGTGATCTTAGAGCAGTGCCAATGGATTACCGTACAATAATCCCTAATTACATCAAAGACTACGTACCCTTAAACCAATTTTCTGCTTAAGACTATTTGAACATGGATATACAGGATTAACAGGATAAAGGCATAAAGGCATAAAGGCATAAAGGCATAAAGGCATAAAAGCATAAAAGCATAAAAGCATAAAAGCATAAAAGCATAAAGCTTAGCGAATGATGTTTAAACAGGTTTAACAGTTTTTTATCCTGTCCATCCTGTTCATCCATGTTAATAAAGCTTTTAACATGGATATTCAGGATGGACAGGATAAAAGCATAAAACTTAGTGAATAATGATTAGCAGGGTTAACAGTTATTGATCCGTAAATCCTGTCCATCCATGTTAATAAATATGAATATACAGGATGAATATATAATGCATGAGGAAATTACAAAAGAAATTATTGGTTGTGCCTTTGAGGTTATCAATGAACTGGGTGCGGGTTTTCTTGAATCGGTTTATGAGCGGGCTTTGCTTCTGGCCTTGCGACAAAAAGGTTTATCTGCAATTTCACAACATCCAGTCAAGGTTATGTTTAGAGGTAAATGTGTTGGCGACTTTTATGCAGATATATTTGTTGAAGAAAAGGTGATCGTCGAATTGAAAGCGGTCAAAACCATTGCACCCGAACATCAGGCACAAATCATTAATTATTTGAATGCCACAGGGATTGAAGTCGGCCTCCTAATCAACTTCGGCAACCAAAAACTAGACTACAAACGCTTCACCAGAAGCAAAGACTATTCACATGGATAGACAGGATTTACAGGATATTTATTTTTTTATCCTGATCATCCTGAATATCCATGTAAGAAGCTTTTAAACTTAAAGACTATTCACATGGATAGACAGGATTTACAGGATATTTATTTTTTTATCCTGATCATCCTGAATATCCATGTAAGAAGCTTTTAAACTTAAAGACTATTCACATGGATAGACAGGATTTACAGGATATTTATTTTTTTATCCTGATCATCCTGAATATCCATGTAAAAATGCTCTTACAATCACTCATATAACTATAAAATGCCATGTTAGACACTGTTACCAAACGCCGTATAGACTCCGCCCGCGACATTCTTGTTGGCAAAGTACCAGACCCTAAATCTCAGGTTGAACAAATCACCATCGCCTTGATTTACAAGTTCATGGATGACATGGATGCTGAAGCCGAAGAATTAGGCGGCAAGCGCAAATTCTTTACCGGTGATTTTGCTCGTTACGGCTGGGCCAAATTAATGAGCGCAGGTATTGGTGGTCATGAATTGATTGGTCTATATAGCGAAGGCATTGCCACTATGCCCCAGAACGCTGGTATTCCTCCGTTGTTTAGGGACATCTTTAAAAATGCCTATCTGCCGTATCGTGATCCTGAAACCCTGAAAAGCTTTTTAAAAATTATTGATGAATTTAGTTACGATCATTCAGAACGCTTGGGCGATGCTTACGAATATCTGCTTTCGGTGCTGGGCAGCCAAGGCGATGCCGGACAGTTTCGTACACCACGGCATATTATTGACTTTATGGTGGAGATTTTAGCGCCAAAAAAACATGAAACCATGGGTGATACCGCCTGTGGCACCGCAGGCTTTTTAATCTCGGCTTATAAACACGTCCTTAAACATAATTCCAGTGATTACACGCCGGAAAGCACCGTCGTTAATAGTGATAAAGACAGCCCTTTAGAATTATTGGCGGTAGACAGTCCTCTGCATTATAAAGGTGACTTATTAACCCCAGATGAACGCAAACGCTTGGCTGGAAATATCAAAGGCTATGATATTTCACCAGACATGGTACGCATGTCACTAGTTAATCTGTATCTACATGGCTTTAATGATCCGCATATTGTTGAATATGACACACTGACCAGTGAAGAACGTTGGGATGAAAATTTTGATGTCATCTTTGCTAACCCACCCTTTATGTCACCCAAAGGCGGCATTAAACCCCATAAACGTTTTTCTATTCAGGCTAAGCGCAGTGAAGTTTTGTTTGTTGATTACATTGCCGAACATTTAACGCCCACCGGACGAGCTGGCATTATTGTGCCCGAAGGCATCATCTTTCAAAGCCAGACGGCTTATAAAGCCTTGCGGAAAATGTTGGTAGAGAGCTCTTTGCTGGCGGTTATTTCTTTGCCTGCCGGCGTGTTTCAACCGTATTCTGGGGTGAAAACATCGATTTTAATTTTAGATAAGTCCTTGGCTAAGCACAGTGATAGCATCGCCTTTTTTAAGATTGATAATGATGGTTATGGCTTAGGCGCACAGCGTCGAGCCGTAGCCGGTGAACAGCTTAGTTCTGTATTAGCAGGGATGAAAGACTTTGTTAATTATTTGAACATGGATGAACAGGATTTACAGGATAAAAGCGAAAAACTTGGGTTGGTTTTAGATGGGCTTATATCTCAGGGCACGGCGTTGATTGTGGCTAAAGAAAAGATCGCTGAGAATGGGGATTATAATTTAAGTGGGGAGCGGTATCGTGAGAATGCTGCGAGCAATTACGCATTTCCAATGGTTTCCCTTGGTGAAGGAAATATTTTTCGCGTGGAAAGTGGTGGAACTCCTAAAACCGATATAGAGGAATATTGGGGGGGGCTGATTCCTTGGGCGACACTTGTTGATTTACCCTCATCGGATTTTATAACTGAAATCACTACGACAAAAAGATCAATTTCAGAAAAAGGTCTACGTGAATCTTCCGCAAAAATTATTCCTGAAAACTCAGTTATTGTTTCAACACGAGCAACGATTGGGCGAATTGCTATCAATCGCAAGCCTATAGCAACTAATCAGGGATTCAAAAATATTATAATTGAAGATCCAACAAAAGCAGTTCCTGAATATATTGCACTTGTGCTCACCAAACTTGTACCAACAATGAAAGATTGGGCGACGGGTGGAACGTTTGCTGAAATTTCAAAATCAAAGTTCTGTGAACTTCAAATCCCCTTGCCACCGCTTGATATACAGAAAGAAATCGTGGCAGAAATTGAGGCTTATCAGAAAGTCATCAACGGTGCTCGTGCAGTCCTTGATAACTATCGCCCACACATACCCATTCACCCTGATTGGCCGATGGAACCGCTCGGTGTTCATTTCGCTACAAAGAGCGGTGGCACACCACTTACTACTGAACCAACTTATTGGACAGGTGATATTCCATGGGTGACACCCAAAGACATGAAGTCTGATGTTATTTACGATACACAAGATCATTTAAGTCATATAGCAATTAGTAACAGTTCGACAAAGCTTATTCCTGCTAACTCGGTAATTTGTGTTGTTCGTTCTGGCATATTGAAACATACTTTTCCAGTTGCTTTGCTTTCAAGAGAGATGTGTATTAATCAGGATCTTATTGCTTTTTTGCCTCTGACAAACGCGATTACCTCACAGTTTTTGTTTTATGTATTAAAAACAATGTCGGCATCTATTTTGGCAGAAGGAATCAAACCCGGAGTCACTGTGCAAAGTTTTTACAACGGTTTTTTCAAGGACTACCTTGTACCCGTTCCTCCATTTGAAACTCAACAAGCCATAGTCGCAGAAATCGAAGCCGAGCAAGCACTGGTTGCCGCCAACCGCAAACTGATCACCCGTTTCGAGAAAAAAATCCAAGCCACCCTCGCCCGTGTTTGGGGCGAAGAACCAAATCAGGAAAATACCAATGATTAACTATACAAAAATCCTGTTAATCCTGAATATCCATGTTAAAAATATTTACCAAACCCATGCCTAGGATGAAGAGCAAGATCAGGAAAACACCAGTGATTAACCATACAAAAACCCTGTCAATCCTGAATATCCATGTTAAAAATATTTACCAAACCCATGTCTAGGGCGAAGAGCAGGAGCAGGAAAACACCAGTGATTAACTACACAAAAATCCTGTTAATCCTGAATATCCATGTTAAAAATATTTACCAAACCCATGTCTAGGGCGAAGAGCAGGAGCAGGAAAACACCAGTGATTAACCATACAAAAACCCTGTCAATCCTGAATATCCATGTTAAAAATATTTACCAAACCCATGTCTAGGGCGACGAGCAGGAGCAGGAAAACACCAGTGATTAACTACACAAAAATCCTGTTAATCCTGAATATCCATGTTAACTATTGTTAATATGACTCACAAACATAGTGTTGGAGAAAGATCATGTTAAAAAGTTATGAAGCTATTTATACCAATAATCAATTGAATTGGTTAAGTTCAAAACCTGATGTTGATAATGTCAAGGTTCTGGTTATTTTTGAGGGAAATATTTCAAATCCCCCTGTAACAAATAACTCTATAAAAAACCTTAAAGGAATGGTGCCCAAGCCAGAAAAAGCGATAAGCCTAGATGAGATGAAACAGGCCATAGAACTGGAAGGAGCAAGTCGTTGATTGGATTAGATACCAATGTTTTAATCCGCTACATCGTTCAAGATGATGAAAAGCAATCTAAATTAGCGACCGCGTTTATTGAAAGCCAGTGTTCAGCTGAAAATCCTGCCTTTATTAATGAAATAACATTATGTGAAGTGGTTTGGGTATTAAAACGTGCTTATCGATATGATAAAGCGATTATTTTAAATGTGCTTAAGCAATTGCTAAACAGTATTGACTTACAACTTGCCTCTTATCAAGCCGTTGTTCTGGCCTATGAGGATTATGAACAAGGCAGGGCAGATTTTTCAGATTATTTAATTGCGCGTATTAATCAAAGAGCTGGCTGTCAGGTGACGGTTTCATTTGATAAAAAGGCTTGTGATAGTCAGAACTTTAAATTGTTGGATGAGTTATAAACCCTTAGGATGGGTAGAGACAAGGTGATAAAGTTATTTTTGCCCATGGCTTTAGCAAAGGTGAAAAAGACAATATTACAAAAAATGAGCTTGAAGGCTTTAAGGATATGGCAGATGCCTTTGTTAATTTAACTGACGAGCAAATCGGCATATTGATTAATAGCAAGAATTTAATTGAGCGTTCAAATGACTAGCATTCAAACCACTCTCGGCGAAATGGCAAAAGATCTCTATTCAGTAGCAGCCATTGATAAAACAACATTAAGACAGTTTGATGTTCATTCTTTACCACCCGTTCCTGTTTATACGGCTAACCAAATTGTCAGTCTTAGACATAAACTTGGTTTAAGTCAGAGCGTTTTTGCTGCGTATTTAAATGTATCAGATCGAGCAGTAAAAAAATGGGAACAAGGCAAGGCACGTCCAATGGGTGCGACACTTAAGTTGTTGTCTATTGTTGAAAAAAAGGGTCTTGAAGTGATTGCCAATTAGATCAGAAATAGTAGTGTCTGTATTAACCCTTAGATCATTACAAAATCCTGTTAATCCTGAATATCCATGTAAACTCTATTAAGGGTTAGTTGAAATGAGAATGTATTATGTCGTTAGTTAAATTAAGTTATACAGAATTTGAGGGCACCGCACGCCATTGGGAAATTGATCAAGCCACCTTTTCGGACATTAACTTGATCGTAGGTAAAAATTCATCAGGTAAATCAAGACTTATGTCAGTATTTGCCACATTAGCGCGATTGCTTTCTGGCCAGCAACAACAACTGCCTTATGAGCCTAATAAGTTTGTTATAGAGCTTGAATTAAACAATCAAGCTTTTGTATATCAGTTAGAAATTAAAAACGGCTCTGTCATTGCTGAACAACTCACTATTGATAAGGAAATTAAACTAAGCCGTTGTGAAAATGGCTCTGGAACCATTCGCTATGAAAAAGAAGCAAAAGACTTAGAGTTTCAATTGCCTTTAACTGTTCTCGCGGCTGTTAACCGACTTGATACCATTCAACACCCGTTTTTGATGGTATTACATCAATGGGCAAAGAGCGTGGTGTTGTATCACTTCGGAACAGACTTTGGTAAATCTCAGGTAATGAGCATTACCGAAGCTGAAGTGTTTTTTCGTAATCCTGCTCATCCAGTATTTGATGATCCTAATAATCTTGTGGCGGTGTACACCTCGGCATTCAAAGATATTGGTGAGGCTTTTAATAAAGCTATTATTGCTGATATGAATGCCTTGGGCTATTCATTAACGGATGTAGGCTCTGAAAATATTCAAACAATAATCAATTTTCCTATTGCTGCGCTGGTTATGTTTACAGTTGAGAAAGATTTAGGCTTTAAGAATCCACAAATGCAAATGTCACAAGGGATGTTCAGAGCATTAGCATTAGTGGTGAATTTAAATATATGTGCGTTCTCAAAAAAGAAGCAGGTCATTCTTGTGGATGATATTGGTGAGGGCTTGGATTATGAACGAGCCAAAGACATTATCAATTTATTAATTCATAAGGCCAAAACTTATGATTTGCAATTGATCATGACCAGTAATGATCGCTTTGTGATGAATGAAGTGCCTCTGGAATATTGGTCGGTGCTAAAACGTAAAGGCGGTATTGTTAAATTATTTAATGCCCAAAACTCAGCCCAGCAATTTAATGATTTTAAATATCTAGGTTTAAATAACTTCGACTTTTTTGCTTCAGATCTTTTTGAAGCAGAGGTTGTTAATGACTAAGAAATTTGCTGTTTTCGTTGAAGGGCTAACAGAACAAGAATTTACAATTAGATTGCTCACAGAACTGGCTGGTAGGCACGGTATAACGTTTGAGGTACATCATCAGCATCTTGGGCGACTTGCTTTATCAGAGTTAAGATCCCATGAAGCCCCCATAGTGCATGTGCTCATCGCAAATTGTTGTAATGACGAACAAGTCAAATCACAAATTAAAGATAACTATCAATCGTTAAAGCGCGCTGGCTATTCTTTAGTGATTGGCTTACGGGATATTTATCCTTTTGGTCATGAGGATATTGCAAAGTTAGAAGCAGGGCTTTTAGTCGGATTGCCTTGTGATGATGAGTTGCCTATCCATATTCATTTAGCCGTTTTAGAAATCGAGGCGTGGTTTTTAGAGGAAGTGCAGCACTTTGCTCGCATTGATAAAAATATATCATTGGATGATGTGATCGCTGGTGGTTTTGATCACACTCAGATACGCGCTTCTGAGTTATCGCATCCGGCTGAAACACTTAGCAAAATCTATCAAAGTGTAGGTAAAGGCTACAGCAAAAATAAACGTCAAGTTCAACGAACTATTGAGGCCCTTGATTATGAAGAGCTGTATGTAAATACTTGCCAAAAGGCAGCTTCGCTAAAGAATTTTATAAGCAGTTTAGAAGCTGGGCTTTTTTAGTTTAGACGAGTAGATTGGGTTAATATGTACGCTTATAGTTTTTCTGAAGTAACTGATGTTACGCAGTAACGTTGTTTTACTCTCGTTTGCCGCGCCGAGCACCGCAGGTTTTGTTGGGATTAGCCCGAAGGGGCGCGGCATGGATGCCGCGCGTTGGTAGGAGGGCAGGACGCCCTCTCTACCGACCCCCGACAAAACCGAGGAGCGCAGGAAACAGCGGCAATCGAGCCGCCTTTTCTTTGGATACTTTCTTTTGGCGGAGCAAAAGAAAGTATCTCGCCTTCGGGTGCGATAACCCGATTAACTTATTGTCGCGATAGCGACCTCATTATGTGTTTTTTTATAAATCGTTGCGTGACTGCGTAACATCAGTGAAGTAAAAAAAAATATTAATTCTATTTGTCAGTAAAACCTTAGAGCGTAAACGCCGTCTTGGGCAGTATTCAGTGCAGTGGAATGGTAAAGAATCTTTTGCCATAGGTGACGACGCCCCAGCTTACTTAAAGATAACTAATCAATCGGATCATTGAAAAAACCTTAAAAGCATTAATTGGACATAACTTTAGGGTACTAAGAGATATTTTAGAGCGCACTTTTAGGCGTTAATCTGTGTATAATTATTATTTTATTTTCCCATTCTAAAATGATAAGTTTTTTGAGTGGTGGCCGCTACAGCAGCTACAAAATTAACCTAATGGCCGGAATTATTTAATGGATACAATTAGCATCCGTGGTGCTAGAACACATAACCTAAAAAACATTGATATTGATCTACCTAGAGACAAACTCATTGTTATTACTGGTTTATCAGGTTCTGGAAAATCATCATTGGCGTTTGATACCATTTATGCTGAAGGTCAACGGCGTTATGTAGAATCTCTTTCTGCTTATGCACGTCAGTTTTTATCTATTATGGAAAAACCTGATGTTGACCATATTGAAGGCTTATCTCCTGCTATTTCTATCGAACAAAAATCTACCTCGCATAATCCTCGTTCAACGGTTGGAACAATCACCGAAATTTATGACTATCTAAGATTGCTGTATGCGCGAGCCGGCACACCCCGCTGTCCTGAGCATCACACTTCACTAGAAGCTCAAACTGTAAGTCAAATGGTTGACCATCTACTATCTCAGCCTCAAGATCAACGCTGGATGTTATTAGCACCTGTAGTTATTGATCGAAAAGGCGAGCATAGTCAACTTCTCGATGATTTGCGTGCTCAAGGTTTTATCCGTGCTCGTATTGATGGCAAAGTTTACGATTTAGATGATGCCCCAGCTTTAGATTTAAAAAAGAAACATAGCATTGAAGTGGTGGTTGATCGTATAAAAATTCGTGAAGACATCGCTTTGCGCTTATCTGAATCATTTGAGACCGCGTTACGTCTTGCCGACGGTATTGCCATTGCTGCTTGTTTAGAAGATGCGACGGAATTGTTATTTTCAGAACGCTTTGCTTGTGCGCATTGCGGTTATAGTTTAAGCGAATTAGAACCGCGCATCTTTTCTTTTAATAACCCTAAGGGCGCTTGCTCTAGTTGTGATGGCTTAGGTGTAAAACAGCATTTTGATGCAGAACTGGTCGTTCATAATCCTGATATTAGTTTAGCGGCAGGTGCAGTTCGGGGTTGGGATAGGCGCAATACTTATTATTATCAAATTATATGTTCATTAGCAGAGCATTATGGCTTTGATCCAGAAACTCCATTTTCAGAGTTGACTCAAGCTCACCAAGACGCGGTATTGTATGGTAGTGGTAATGCTGCTATAGATTTCAAGTTTATGGTTGGCAGTGGTTCGGTGAAAAAGAAGCGCCATCGTTTCGAAGGTATTATTGCTAATATGGAGCGCCGTTATCATGAAACTGATTCAACTATGGTGCGTGAAGAACTGGCTAAATACCAATCCCATAAACCTTGTAATGCCTGTGATGGCGCTCGACTCAACCCAGCGGCTCGTAATGTTTTCATCGATGAATTAGCCATACATCAACTCACTAAGCTACCTATTCGAAAATCACTCAGTTTTTTCCAACAATTGAATTTACCAGGGCAACGAGGTGAGATTTCAGTCAAAATCATTAAAGAGATTCTGGAGCGCTTAGAGTTTTTAGTTAATGTTGGGCTTAATTATTTAACCCTAGATCGCAGTGCTGATACCTTATCAGGAGGAGAAGCGCAACGCATTCGTCTAGCCAGTCAAATCGGTGCAGGTTTAGTGGGCGTGATGTATGTGCTGGATGAACCCTCCATAGGTTTACATCAACGTGATAATCAGCGCTTACTTAATACTTTGTTTCATCTACGAGATTTAGGCAATACCGTCATAGTGGTCGAGCATGATGAAGATGCCATACGTGCGGCGCAACATATCGTTGATATCGGCCCTGGTGCTGGTGTTCATGGTGGTCAGATCATCGCCCAAGGCACCTTAGAAGATATTCTTAATAATGAAGCTTCCTTAACGGGGGGGTATTTGTCGGGTAAACTGGGTATAGACATACCAAAGACCTTAACGCCGGTGGATAAAAATAAGCTAATTACCCTACGTAATGCTCATGGTAATAATTTAAAAAATGTTGATATTTCATTCCCTGTAGGCTTATTGACTTGTGTAACCGGTGTCTCTGGTTCAGGTAAATCAACGTTGGTTAACGATACCTTGTATCGCTATGCGGCAAGAATGATTAACCGAGCCGGTATTATTCCAGCGCCTTGCACCGCTATTGAAGGTATGGAGCATTTTGATAAAGTCGTAGATATTGATCAAAGTCCCATAGGACGCACACCTCGATCTAATCCGGCCACTTATACCGGCTTGTTTACCCCCATTAGAGAATTGTTTGCAGCGACCCCAGAGGCACGTTCTCGCGGTTATACACCCGGACGCTTTAGTTTTAATGTTAAAGGCGGGCGCTGTGAGGCTTGTAAGGGTGATGGTGTAATCAAAGTTGAAATGCATTTTTTACCTGATATTTTTGTACACTGCGATGCCTGTAATGGGAAACGCTATAATCGTGAAACCCTAGAAATTCGTTATAAAGGCAAAACTATTAATCAAGTTTTGGATATGACTGTTGAAGATGCCTGTACATTTTTTAGTGCGGTACCGACTTTAGCCAGAAAAGTACAAACGCTAACTCAAGTGGGTTTAAGTTATATTACCTTAGGTCAAAATGCGACTACCCTCTCAGGCGGTGAGGCTCAGCGGGTAAAATTAGCTAAAGAGTTGTCTAAACGTGATACCGGCAGAACTTTATATATTTTAGATGAGCCTACAACCGGCCTGCACTTTCATGATATAAAATTGTTATTAGGCGTTTTACATACCTTACGTGATCATGGTAATACTGTCATAATTATTGAACATAATTTAGATGTGATTAAAACAGCTGATTGGTTAATCGATATGGGGCCTGAAGGTGGAGATGGTGGAGGCACTTTGATTGCAGAAGGTACTCCTAAGCAAGTTTCTGAATGTGAGGCTTCTTTTACAGGTTTTTATTTAAAACGTTTTTATGAATAGTTTCCTAAGCCTTGTTCAGGCAACTCATAATCACACAAATATTTAGGCGCAAAGGAGCGACCGGTTTTGACAAATTTGCAGGATATTACTAGTCCGATGACTACATCGGAAAAACGTGCCGTAGCATCTTTAGCCAGTATTTACGCCTTGCGTATGCTGGGTTTATTTTTGATTATGCCGGTGTTATCGTTATTCGCAGAACAATTAGATGGCTCAACACCTTCATTAATCGGTATGGCGATTGGTGTTTATGGAATTAGTCAGGCAATTTTACAGATTCCATTCGGCTTGATGTCCGATCGTTACGGTAGAAAAAAACTCATTATCATTGGCCTGTTATTGTTCTTTGCTGGTAGTGTGGTTGCAGCATTATCTACCAGTATCTATGGCGTATTATTAGGTCGAGCGATACAAGGTTCTGGTGCCATTGCGGCACCTATTATGGCTTTAGTCGCTGATTTAACTCAAGAAGTGCATCGTACCAAAGCGATGGCGATAATTGGGCTTAGTATCGGTGTTTCTTTTGGTATTGCCATTACCGCAGGTCCAGTCATAGGCGGTCTTATCGGTGTACATGGCATATTTTGGCTGATTGCTGTGTTATCTTTGCTGGCAATTTTAGTGATACTTTTTAAAGTCCCTAATCCTAAGCAGTCTAAAAAACATCGGGATGCGGAGTTGGTTCCAGGGCAGTTTTTTAAAATATTAAAGAATCCAAATTTGCTGCGCTTAGATTATGGTATTTTTGTTTTACATGCCATTTTAACAGCCAGTTTTGTTGTAGTGCCTCTGTTATTAAGAGATGCAGGCTTATTACCTGCGCTGCATTGGCAGGTCTATTTACCTGTTTTTGTGATTTCAATGGCAGCTATTATTCCTTTTATTATTTTGGCTGAGAAAAAGCGCAAAATGAAGCCTGTTTTTATAGGCGCTATTGCTGCATTAGTAATCGCTGACTTGGGACTGATGCAATTTCATTCTAGCTTAATAGGCATTATTGGTTTTCTTTGGTTATTTTTCACTGGCTTTAATTTATTAGAAGCAACCTTGCCGTCATTAATCTCTAAAACAGCACCCGGTGATTTAAGAGGAACAGCCATGGGCGTTTATTCTACCTGTCAATTTTTAGGTGCTGGTATCGGTGGTGGAATAGGGGGGTGGTGTTATGGTGCTTACGGTGCCAGTGGCGTGTTTATATTTTGTGCCGCCCTTGCTGCAAGTTGGTTGTTGTTATCATTCAGTATGAAGCCCCCACGTTATTGGGCAAATTTATTGATTTCGCTGGAAAAACTAACTACCCAAGAAGCCGATGCTTTTGCCTCAGAGTTACTAACATTGACTGGAGTAGAAGAAGTGACTTTGCACAATGATGAAGCAGTGGCTTATCTTAAAGTAGATAATCAGGTTTTGAATAAAGAACAGTTACAAGCGGTCATCACCCAGTACCTTAATACAACAAAATAACGATAGCCATTTAATAAAGATTTTTACCTCCAACGGTAGCATTTTAAAACGCTGCTTAAACTTATTTACCTTGAGAAGATTATGCTTAAAACTTTACATTTAACCTTTATACTTTTGTCTTTAATTAGCTTTATCGGTAGAGTGATATTATCTGAAATCAACCCTGAGTTACTTAAACTGAAAGCCTTTAAAATTGCACCTCATATCATTAATGCATTACTCATAGGCAGTGGTTTTGTTTTAGTATTTCAAGGTAATTGGTTATCGGGTGAATATGGCTGGATCATCGCTAAACTTTTAGTGTTAATCGCCTATATAGGTCTAGGTTTGTTTGTCATGAAAAACCAAGGAACTAAAAAATGGTTAGCCTTTATAGCTGCGATGGCCTGTATTGTTTATATTGGTATTGTGGCGGTCACTAAAAATGCTTTGTTCTTTTTATAAGATTTAGCTGTTCCCTCCTTAAGATATTACTAATCGTCAATTTTAGTATCGCTAAACCATCATTTAAGAAATCCATCTTATTGTGCTAAATATCATTTGGATTTCTTTCTTCCTGATTGCTTTTTTCACCGCACTTTTCAAATTGCTGATATTAGGTGATCAGCAGGTTTTTTCAGAAATCATCGAAGCTATGTTTAAGCTATCGAAGTCAGCCTTTGATATATCATTGGGTTTAACCGGTATTTTATCTTTATGGTTGGGTATTATGAAAATCGGTGAAAAAAGCGGTTTTATTGAGATCATCACTCAAAGCCTGACACCTTTATTTAGCCGATTAATGCCCGAAGTACCTAAAGGACATCCAGCTTTAGGGGCTATTGTGATGAATATTGCTGCAAATGCCTTAGGGCTTGATAATGCCGCAACGCCATTAGGTATTAAAGCGATGCAAGAATTACAAACTTTAAATCCTAAGCCCGATACAGCCAGTAACCCACAAATTTTGTTTTTGGTGATTAATACCGCTGGGATTACTTTATTTCCAGTGACTATCTTTACCTATCGTGCTCAACTCGGAGCCGTCAACCCCACCGATGTCTTTATACCTATATTAATAGCCACCTATGTGTCAGCAATGATGGGTTTATTTTCGGTATCGCTAGTGCAAAAAATCAACTTAATCGATAAGGTGGTATTGTCTTATTTGGGTGGTTTTACTTTAGTGGTTGCTGCTTTATTGGCTTATTTTTCTAGCTTATCGCAACAACAAATGCTGGAGCAATCATCCATTATCAGTAATGTAGTTTTGTTTTCTTTGATTATTGGTTTTATTGTTCGAGCACTCTATAAAGGTATCAATGCTTATGATGCCTTCATAGAGGGTGCAAAAGAAGGCTTTCAAACAGCTATCTTAATCGTACCTTATTTGGTTGCTATGTTAGTGGCGATTGGCGTTTTTAGAGCCAGTGGTGCATTGGATTTACTCGCAGACTTAGTAAGAGCTATTTTACATTCTATAGGTATGGATGCTCGTTTTGTTGATGCCTTGCCCACGGCTCTAATGAAACCTTTTAGTGGCAGTGGCGCCAGAGCGATGATGATAGATACCATGAAGACGCATGGAGCAGATTCATTTGCAGGGCGCTTAGCCTCTATAGTTCAAGGGAGTACTGAAACTACCTTTTATGTACTAGCTATTTACTTTGGCGCTGTTGGTATCAAGCGTATTCGTCACGCTGCTGTATGCGGGATAATAGCTGATATTTCAGGAATTATTGCTGCAATTATAGTGGGGTATTGGTTTTTTGGTTAAAAGACCTTGTCCTAAATCTGTACTTATATGTTTAATCGGCTATTAGTTTAACAAGTGACAAAACGCTTGCGTAGATTGGGTTAGGCGCTAATCGTAACTCGACATCCCACGATTGTGTCAAATTAAGACTGTTTAAGGCTATAAGTTTTCATAAAACTAATAGTTTATTTCTGTTTTATAAATAAATCCTTACGAAATCTTTATATTCAAAGTTTTACAATTAGCCCATTGTTGAATATATAGAAGGATTTAATCAATGGACACTTTGTATTTATTTTTATTTTTTCTATGCAGTTTTGGGCTTATCTTTTGCACTTTATTTAAAGTCATGAGTAAGCCATTCTCTAGCCAAACACTGAAACCTTGTCTAGTTTTAATTTTATCGCTTGCAATGTTCTTACCTAATTTGAGTTTTGCTGAGGATGTTAAATCTGCAATTGAACTAGATTTAAAAGATCATTTCATGGGCTATTTAGCGATTGCCTTGACAGTTATTGCGTATGCACTAGCAATGACTGAAGATATGCATCATTTGAGTAAAGCAAAACCTATGGTATTAGGTTCTGCACTAATATGGTTGTCGATATTCATTTACTATAGTTTGGAATTTGGAACAGCAAAAAACGTTGCTGTTAGTTTTCAGAGTAATTTAACGGCTTATGCAGAATTATTTTTATTTATAACGGTTTCGATGACCTTTTTAAATGCGATGACAGAGCGTGGTATCTTTGATGCTTTGCGTATCGTTTTAGCTAATAAGCAGTATAGTTATCGAAAATTATTTTGGATTACAGGTGCACTAGCTTTTATATTATCAACTGTTATCAGCAGCCTAACCGTTGGCTTATTAATGGGTTATATTATTCTGGTGATAGGTAAAGATAATTCTAAATTTGTTGGCTTGGCGGGTTTAAATGCAGTTGTTGCTGCTAATGCCGGTGGTACTATGAGTCCTCTAGGTGGAATATCTACCTTCTTCGTTTGGCAACAAAACATGTTGCATTTTACGCAATTTTTTACCTTAACAATTCCTTGTATAGTAAATTTTGTAGTGCCAGCAACTATTATGTATTTCTCGGTTTCTAAAAATATTCCAGCCTTTGTTCAAGAAACGCCACTTTTAAAGCGTGGCAGTAAACGCATTATCTTTATATTTATACTGACCTTCAGTATGACTGTTTTAATGAATGTCTATCTTGATATGCCAGCAATAGCAGGCATGATGCTGGGTTTAGCATTCTTACAATTTTTTGCCTATTTTTTAACACAATCTGAAAAAAATAATCATTATCTACTTAATCATGATGCAGAAACCTATGTTGATCATTATGAAATACAGCGTCACATAGAGTCTCAAAAAGGTTTTGATGTGTTCAAGTGTATTGCTGGAGTTGATTGGGATACTTTATTGTTCTTCTACGGAGCAATGATGATAGTCGGAGCTCTAAGCTTTTTAGGTTACTTAGATGCCATGGCACATTATTTGTTTACCCAGATAAATCCAACGATAGCTAATATTTTGATTGGTCTGTCATCGTCTTCTATAGATAACGGCACTTTGATGTTTGCGGTATTAAATATGCATCCCAATCTTCCAGTAGGACAATGGCTATTATTAACCCTGACCTTAGGGGTGGGAGGTAGTTTATTAGCCATAGGTTCAGCACCTGCACTACATGTATTGGGGCTAATGAAAGGCAATATGAAAGAAGGTGAAGGCTATACTTTTACCCTGCATTTACTTTGGATGCCTGCTATTTTATTAGGTTTTTTTGCTAGTATTGCAGCGCTTTATTTTATTAACGGCAGTACATTTTAGTTGTAATAAAATAACCCAATCAATCGAGGCGGAGAAATTGAAGAAAACATATTTTAATAAATATGAAGCCGAATCGTTCAATGCCTCTTTGCTTTGGGGTGTTTTCATTACCTTAGCTTTAACATTTATTAGTTGGCATTTTCGCGAAGTGCTTACCCCTAATAATATTTTGTTGGTCTATCTTTTAGGTGTTTTTTTTGTAGCTTTACGATTTGGTTTTTGGCCCTCTATTTTGGCTTCATTAACTATCATTCCGACCTTCGCCTATTTCATTGCCCCCCCTATTTTTTCATTAACCATTAATGATCCGGAATATATTTCAGGCTTAATGATTTTGTTGGGTGTTGCTACCATAACAAGTAATTTAGCCAAAGATATACGCCATAAGGCCTATATGGCTGAACAGAGAGAATGGCGTACCTCTGCTCTTTATAATTTGAGTAAGGAATTAGCCGAAGCNCGAAAAGAAAGTGAGATCATCGAAATTGGTGTACGTCATATCCAAGCTGAATTCGGAGTTAGAAATACTTTTATCTTTCCTGATGATAGTTNTTTTGAGCAANTTCCAATAACANAGTCATTANATAATCCTCCTTTATGGGNCGCNAATTTAANTATGGCTGAATGGGTGTTCAATCATGGACAAGTAGTAGGTAAGGGCACTAATAATTTTCCTAATGAAAACGCAATCTATGTGCCCATGAATGGATCAACTGGAATAATTGGTGTGCTAGCGCTCGATGCCATTAATTTATCTAAGGATTTTCTTTCAAAAAAACGGCCACTTTTAGATACCTATATGTATCAGATTGCACATACCTTAGAACGAGCTAATTCAGTAGAACTTGCCAAAAATGCAACCTTAAAAATGCAAGCAGAAACCCTGCGCAATTCATTGCTTAGTAGTATCTCACATGATTTAAGGAATCCATTAGCAACTATAGTCGGTGCTGCTTGTACATTGGAAATGGACGAGGATCGCCTAGACAAAATCAGTAGAAAAAAATTGGTGTCTATTATCAACGAAGAAGCCCAGCGTATGTCTGATCTAACTATTAAGATTTTAGAAATGGCACGTTTGGAAGCTGGTGAAGTAGTACTTAATAGGCAATGGTATGCTGTTGAAGAAATTATCGGTAGTGCATTGCGCCGACTCGATAAAAATCTTAAAACTAGGCCTGTCAATATCCAGCTGGAAATTAATTTACCGTTGATTTATATCGATGCTGTGCTTTTACAACAAGTCATTGTAAATCTATTGGATAATGCTAATAAATATTCTCCTGAGCTTTGCCCTATAGATATTTCAGTAGTAACTACTGTAAATACGTTGGTTATTAGCGTGGTAGATAGAGGTTTTGGTATACCAGAAGAATTTCATATTAAAATTTTCGACAAGTTCTTCCGAGTCAATGAGGAAAGTGCACAAAGTGGTGTAGGACTTGGCTTATCAATTTGTAGAGCTATAGTCGAAGCGCATGGTGGTGAAATTAAAGTGAGTAATCGTAGCGGTGGTGGTTCACATTTTGAATTTAACCTGCCTTTTTTAGAATGTCCACCCATCATAGATCTTGAAGAGAAAGAGTTGATGCTATGAAAACTAATCAACCATTAATTTTATTAATAGAGGATGATCCGCAATTTCAAATGTTGCTTTTTACTACCTTAGAAAATCAGGATTATCGCGTACTGACTACAACCACCGGAGAAACTGGCTTGATTGCTGTCCGCAACCAAAAACCTAGTTTATTAATTCTTGATTTAGGATTGCCTGATATTGATGGACAGGATGTTATTTGCCGTCTCAGAAAATGGTCAGAAACACCTATCATCGTGCTTTCTGCTAGAAATCAAGAAAGCCAAATCACACTAGCCTTAGACAATGGCGCAGATGATTATCTGACCAAACCTTTTAGCACAGCTGTACTTTTGTCGCGTATCAAAGCTTTGCTCAGGCGAATTGCTAAAACACCTAGTAGTCATCAAGAAGTTTTTCAGATCGGTGATATAAAAATTGAACTGACTAAACGCAGAATTTATGTAGGCGAGAACTTGGTTAGTTTGACTCCTATCGAATTTAATTTACTCAGTATACTAATACGCCATGCCGGCTTTGTAGTGACTCATCGGCAATTACTTGAAAAAGTATGGGGACCCTCTTATGTTGAGCATAATCATTATTTACGCATATATATGGGGCAACTTCGTCATAAACTTGAAGCTGATCCGGCACGCCCAAAATATTTATTGACCGAAGCAGGTGTTGGTTATCGTTTGTCTGAAGGTGAGGGGATTTAAGTGGCTTTAAATATCTATTACAGAATTTATGATGTCCAATTTAGACTCAACAGAATGTTTTTTTTTGTAATTTTTATAGTGTTCAGTTTCTAAACCATCCCTGTGTAGGTTTTTACCTAGGGAATTAAGCAACGAAGCTTGGTTTTTTCGACAAATTTACCGGTATTTATTCCTAAATATAAGGTATTCATCGCTTGAAATTGGGTATTTATGAGATAAGTAAAGGTTTTCAAGGAGTGAAATTGGGTATTCAGGACATGTAATTAGGTTGGCATGACATAAAATAGGGTTAGCAAGTCATGAAATCAGGTTTTCAAGTTATGAAATCGGGTATTCATGACATGAATATGGGTAATCTCTATATGCTAACCGCGAAATTCGCATTAAATTTAGGTTTTTTTAAAGGCTAATAGAAAATAGTCCTAATAGTTTGACCATCCCGTAATAAGCTAAACCTGTTGCAATACTTGAGTTACTTAAACTTAACCAAAACTCAATACCCTGTCGTAACAATATCGGTAATGTTATGAATAATATCAAGGAGGGTAAAATAAGCCAGAAGATAGTATTGGAAAGGACTGCGACTTTGTCACTATTACCTGTATCAAGATACAACCAAGCAAAGGCAAGCAATGATGTGATAGGTAAAGAGGCTAGGGCGGCTCCCCAAAATAAACTCCTTTTAGTTAGCTCGACTATTGCAACAATGATTACGGATGAAATAACAGTTTTTACTAAGTAATGCAGCATAATATTTAGTCATTTTTAATGGTTATCAACTTGATGATCGATAGTCTAGCTTAAATGCTGGCTTTTGCGCAGACATGGGGTAAAGGCAAAGGACTAAGGGCGAAAGGCGAAAAAAAATTTAACCTATCTATGTCTTACGATGCTAACACCCTAGGCTTTAATCTTTAGCCCTTAGCCTTTTGTCTGCTCTAATCTGTATGAGTCTATTTTAAAACACTTAATTCAATCATGTTTTTTTCTTTATCATGAGAAGGCTGATAGGGTTCTTCTGAAACTATATCTGGGTTCATCTGAAAATAAATGTCCATTAATACCTCATCAAATTCTAAATAATTCTCAGCGATCACTGTAAAAAAAGAAAAGATAGCGTCACTTAATTTAGGACTGTTCACTACCAAACGAAGACCTTTATAAGGGTATTTTTTGCTACGTTTAGTAATTAGTTTTAGCGTTTTAACGACACTGACTTTGCAGCCGTATTTTGAGAGTAGGTTTAAGAACGTATTGGTGCATGTCTCCTTAGGCATATAAAACGGCAGGCAAATCACTTTAAAAAAAACATCGGGAGATGATAATAATATATTAGCCATATTTAAAGGCTCAGTCAGCTTTAATCTTTCATAATAAAACCGTCCTAGCAAATACCACTGCCTCTGAGTCAACATACTATTTGGATTAAACTTGCATACCGCTTGCTCAATGATATGTACCAAGCCTAAATCCGCTTTGGCTTTATTTGCTTTTACAGAGACAATTTCAATATTATCAGGGCAGTATCCACGCGTGTTATCAACTCTATCAACAGACCAATCAGTTAGTTCTTGAAGTGAATACGTAAAAGGTTCTTCAGTAATGGGGCAAACACCGTTAGTCTGCTGTAACTTTTCCATTAAATCAAATACAGTAATAGTTACTTCGTAATTTTTTCTTAAACAGCGGACTCTGAGACTCAGAAGTTTTCTTTCGAATTTGTTAGAGTGTTGTTTAGATACATTTTGGATTCTGCCAGCCTCAAAACCGTATTCAATTTGTTGCCGATGTTGTTCTTCAATTTGACTCATATCGATGGGTAAATCATAACGATAATGATCAAATCCAATCTCAAAAGCTAAATTGCACATAACAAATCTCCAAAAACTATAATGATTCTAAAATTAATTTTATTGATTGCTACGAATGTCATCTATTTGGGTGGATCTATATCGTGCTGTTTAGGCCTATATAAAACTTCGCATAATGTATATTATGTTAAATTATTGCAATATCGGCATTATTTGAAATCCACCATGAAGCCTAAGCACGATAACGCCCTAACTTAAATTTACTAACTACGAACATACTTCGAGTCACTTTGCACAGACAAAAGATTCAGAGCGAAAAATTAAAACTAGAAGCCTTAAAACTTAGATCGCGACAAATCTCTTTATCTTTAGTCTTTCGCCCTCTAACTGTTATTTCTTAAAAAGGCTTCAAACATTAATAATGACCAAATCGGTGTACTGTAATCTTTCAAACCACTTTCATGTTGATTTATCATATATTCAATAAAGGTCTGATTAAATAATCCACATTGCTTCATAGATTCTCCCAATAAAGCTGCCCTGACTTTTTGTTTTAATGGCCCTTTAAACCATGCAGCTAAAGGTACTGCAAAGCCCATTTTGGGTCGATATAAAATATCGTCTGGCAAATAAGTTTCTAAGGACTTTTTAAAGATATATTTCCCAACTCGACCCTTAAGTTTCATGTCTGGTGATAAGCCAGCCATCCATTCCACTAATTGATGATCTAATAATGGCACCCTAACCTCTAGCGCATGTGCCATACTGGCTCTGTCGACTTTAGTTAAAATATCACCAGGTAAATAGGTTTTTATATCAAGATACTGAACTAATGATAAGGGATTATCGGTTTTGGCATTCGTGGCATGTCGCCTAAAAACCTCAACAGCTTGATAACCTTGCAAATCTTGTTTTAATTGCGAACTAAACAATTGACTACGTAATTCATTAGATAAAGTTGAAACACTATGAAAATATCCTTCTAATGAATCTCTTGAGATAGACTCAAATGTTGATTTAGCCCTAAACACTTTAGGTGCCCAATCTGCTTTAGGATAGACCTGCCCTAACCTACTAAAAACTGGTTTTCTGATGCTGGTTGGCAACCATGAGCGCATTTGTTCTTCGTATTTGTGCCAACGGTAACGTCGATATCCAGCTAAATTTTCATCACCACCATCACCAGATAAAACAACAGTGACTTGTTTTTTAGCAAGTTCACAGACTCTATAAGTCGGTAATGCAGAACTATCGGCATAGGGTTCATCATAGAGTCCAGCTAATTGATCAATTAAACTAAAATCATCGGCATTAACCTGTTCTACGCGATGATGAGTGTGATAACGTTCAGCAACTTGTGCTGCAAATTTAGATTCATTATAAGCAGGATCGCCAAAAGATATTGAACAGGTATTAACCGGTTCTTTGGATAAACCAGCCATCATAGCGACTATAGCACTAGAATCAACGCCGCCTGATAGAAAAGCCCCTAAAGGTACATCGGCGACCATTCTTATTTTAACGGCCTCGCGCAAACGAGTTATTAGTTCTTCACCTGTCGTTTGTTCATCTTGTGAGTGTCTAGGTGTAAAGTTAAGATTCCAATATTGTCTAGGCTGATAGCTAGGCTGACCATGTTTCAAAGTTAAACAAAAACCAGGCTCTAATTTATAAACGTTTTTATAAATAGTTTTCGGATCAGGTATATAACCAAAGCCAAAATAATCTTCGATGGCGGTAGCATCAAAGGTTTTGGGTAGGTTAGGGTGCTGTTTTAAGGCTTTTAATTCTGAACTAAAAATAAACTGACCACTGCTTATTTCTGCATAATACAAGGGTTTAACGCCTAATCGATCTCTAGCCAAAAATAGTGTTTGTAGATTTTTATCCCATATTGCAAAAGCAAACATGCCTCGAAAACGCTCTACGCAAGCTTCCCCCCAAGCTTGCCAAGCAACCAAAATGACCTCGGTATCACAATGGGTTTTAAAATGATAACCCAGATCTTCCAGTTCTTTTCTTAAGTCTAAGAAGTTATAAACTTCACCATTATAAGTAAGCACTGCATTATTATCAGCACTAATCATAGGTTGCTGGCCACTGCTTATATCAATGATTGATAATCTCCGATGACCAAAGCCTAGACCTGCTTCAATATATAAATTGCCTTCATCGGGTCCACGGTGATGTTGGCTTTCATTCATACGCGACAATAAATCTCGATTGATTTCTCGTTTTTCTTTGAGATCAAAGATGCCAACAATTCCACACATAGTTGTTTTTCCTGTTTAATGATTATTGATTTTTATTATTGGAGTCAAAACTCGTGAGTTTTAACTCCGACAATCTAGTAAGTAACTTTCAATAAATTAACTAATTGCTTGACGTTATGTTCCCAGCTAAACATCGTTTGTACATATTGACGATTATTATGTGCTGATGAGATATTTTGTAATTGCTTTAAAATTTGATGGGCTATGTCTTCAATACTATCAGCGACACTAACAGCAAGTTTTTGTTGCTGAGCGATGCCTTCCATAGCAGCCGTTGTAGCTACTACATATTTTTCCATAGCCATGGCTTCTAAAACTTTATTCTGTATACCTCGAGCTATTCTTAAAGGTGCGACTACTAAATGAGCATAAGCAAGATAAGGTCTAATATCAGCTACTGCTCCAGTCACTACAACAGAATTATTGGCTAAGGCTAATACCTCTTTAGTGGGTTTAGATCCGACGATATAAAATTTAACCGTTGGCTGCTGTTTGACTATCAAGGGAAGAATTTTGTTTGCAAACCATACAACCGCATCTACGTTAGCCCTATAATCCATAGCGCCTGTAAAGATTAATACTTGATCAACATCGGCATAAGGTGAATTAAAGTAGATTTTGGGCGAAAAATATTCACTATCTACGCCATTATAAATATGAGTGATTTTATGGCTAACTTCAGGTGCCAATGTTTTAAACAGCTCTGCTTCATGTTCCGATACAAAAATACTCGCCCTAGCCTGCTCTGCTAAAATTTTTTCATAACTTAATAGATAGTAAGCTTCGCGTTGATAAATCCAGTGCTTAAGTCCTTTACTTTGCAGGGCATATTGCCGCCACTTATCAGAATCCACATCAACAAAATCAACGATCATATCAACCTTATGATCTTGATTAATAAATTGCGCCATAACCGATGAAAATATCAGCACTTTCTTAATCGAATGTGCGCTTATTGTTTGGTTAACCCATGCTTGTATCTGTCTATTTTTATAATAGGCTAAGCTGAGTGGTTGGTCGGTTACTATGCCCTGCAAGCTTTGTATCTTAGCTAATAATGGCTTAAGTTCTATATAACAAGTGCTTGCACATAGAGCATCTACTTTATGGGTGTATTGCCAATCATTAGGGTCATCAATAAAAGTTCCTAGATGTATCTTAAAGTGTAAGCTTAAATACTTTAAAAAATGATAAGAGCGTATCTTGTCACCTTTATTGGGTGGATAAGGAATACGATGTGTCAGAAACAATAAATCTTGCATATTAACTTAAATCTTTCGATAACCAGGGGCCTACCCATTGACTGACAGCCAAAGGCAAGTGTTTCCATGCTGCGATAAAGTATCTATATTTTGGGTTAAGTGGATTTATGTCGGGCATAGTTTTAGCATTAACCAAATAAAACTCATAAAAAATAGGCTTAGGAATAAAGCCCCAATTCTTTTTGAAACTATAAGAACCCGTACCGATTTTACTGCGCCCATAATCAAAGACTTTATAGCCTTTTTCTACTGCGCGACGCATGACTTCCCAATACATAAAATCATTACCTTTAAGATTTCTGGCTAATTCAGTGCCGCCACCATAATAAGGCAGTACTTGATCTTTATAATAAAAGTTCATAACACTTGCGACTAAATAACCATTATGTAATACCGTGAGTATTTCACATTGATCTTTAAAAACATCTTTTAGGGTTTGAAAATACTTTTTTGAAAAAACTGGAGTACCCAGATTTCTAACACTTTCAGAGTAAGCTTGATATAGCCTATCAACCTTTGTATCTATCACGCTATTTAATCCGGCCTCTATGCCTTTTCTTACCATCGCTCGTTGTTTTCTCGGAATGGCTAAAAAGTTTTTTTCAATATCCGTATCTAGCTCTTTGCTAAAAGATACATAAAGTTCTTTATAAGGTCTTTCAGGTGTTTTTTGAACTTGATTTCTCATTTCTAAGTAATCTACTTTAAGCATAGTAGCCAAGCGGCAAGCTTCTTGATCGAGTGTAATATAGGATTCTTCATTAATAGCGACTATGCCCCCATAAACACAAGGCGCAATTGAAACCAAGCTATTGCCGAAAAATAAACTTTTAATATGTACCAAAGGTAGGATGCCGGTTATGAGGCCATTATTTTCAACATAGATATAATAGGTATCATGTCCAAAAGCTTTTCTTATGACTTGCTGCCAGCCGGCTTGATGAAAAAAAGTCGCTTCATGATGCGCCATAACAAAGTCGTCCCAGCGAGAATATTCATCATTAGTCAGTGTTTTAATCATGGTTTTGACCTTGGTTAATATGAAATACATTTTCCATGGTATCCCAGTTAAAATCTGTTAGTAACTGTTCAAGTCTGGCTTCCATTTTGTGTAAATTTAGATAATGTCGCGTACGTGTTTTTATACTTAAACCTTTTTGCCTAGGCTGCTTAGAGTCTATTTCCCATGGATGAAAATAGAAAATTGCGGATTGTTGTTCCTGTTGATTAACTCGATTTAAAGCCCATTTAGAGAGGGCATAGGGATAAAATCTAAAGAACCCCCCTCCTCCACACGGCCAATTTTTATGGCCTAATCGGATAGTCGTGATTGGGATTTCTTTAAAGTCAAAATTTTGTATCGGTTCAAATATGAATCTAGGTGCTTCGGGCATACCGTATAAATCATGCTTAACAGGATAGATACTGGAGCTATATTTAAAACCAAGTTCTTGCAGCACATTTAAGGCCCATAGATTACTTGCGCCAATTGAGTAACTAGCCGCTCGATAACCTTTAATTTCTTTTCCACTTAGTTCTTCTAGGATATTTTTTGCTTTATACACATCTGATCTGAATTGATCAGGTGTCTGTTCAGTCACTCTGATATGTTCATAACCATGACAAGCTAATTCATGTCCGTCTGATACGATGCGTTTAACTATGCTGGGATAGCGTTCAGCAATCCAGCCTAAGGTAAAAAAAGTAGCTTTTATTTGTTTGTCATCTAATATATCTAATATTTTATACGTGTTATTTTCAACTCGATGGGGCAAATTATCCCATTGGTTTTTTGCAACATAAGGTTCAAAAGCCGATACTTGAAAATAATCTTCAACATCAATACTCATCGCATTTATTTGGCGGATCTTCATAGTTAGTTACTTTAAATTGAGTTATTTACGACTATGTGTTTTGGTAGGTCGGGTTACGCTATCGCTAACTTGATCTACATTTTTTATTGATTCTATTGCAATAAAGCCGCGTTGTTTTGAAACCTAAGTTATTTACTGAGATCATTCATAAACGGCATCCATATCCAGTTGTAATAAAATGGCTTTGCGTAATAAAGCACGCTCCTTGGAAGAGTTTTTTTGTAAATCAAACACAGCTTTTTCTAAGCTAATTAAACGTTCTTCAACGGACGAATCAATAAACTTAGTGTTTTTGGATAGGTCATGAAATTCATGGCTCTTAATAGAAGATTCTTCTTCGATATCGGTGATGACTTTATCGATAGCTGTTAAATCTATGACTTTTAATTCTTCAAGATAGCCGAATAGTAAAACTCTATCGCATAGCGTATTAATACATCTAGGTATGCCTTGGGTGTATGAGCAAATGCTATCAAAAACATTATCTTCAAATTGAGGTGTACTTTGCCAACCTGCTTTTTCTAAACGAAATAAGATGTAGTTTTTAGTTTCTTCTGCGTTAAGTGGTTTTAATTGATAGGTAGCAACAATACGTTGTTTTAATTGCTCCATTTCAGGTAAAAATAAAGCCTCACTTAATTGTTGCTGACCTATTAAAAAGATCTGAAATAGAGATTTTCCAGATAACTCAAAATTGGACAACATGCGTAGTTCTTCTAAAGCATCTTTGGGAAGATTTTGTGCTTCATCGACTATCATCAACACTCTTTTTCCTTCCATCGCTTGTTGAATAAAAAAACATTCGATGCGAGTTAAAAGTGTTGATTTGTCTTCGCTTTCATAAGAAAGTCCAAACGTTGCTGATATTATTTTTAATAAATCATCAGCACCTACTTGTGATGACACCATTATACCGATTGTTATATTGTCGTTATTTAAACTAGTAACAAGCTGTTTAACTAACATAGTTTTGCCCGTTCCAGGTTTTCCAGTAACAACAACAAAACCTTCCCCTTGTGTTAATCCATAGTGCATATAAGCTAAGGCTCTTTTGTGTACAGCACTATTAAAAAAAAAGTCACTGTCAGCAGTTAGCTGAAAAGGTTTTTTACTTAAATTATAAAAGCCATCATACATCATTAAAATCTCATAGAAAGTGTAGCGGTTACCCTATTCTCTTGATAGCCAGTTATTGGATTCAGCTCATTATTAGAATTGACAGTAGATGAATGATTCATGTGTTGGAACTCAAGTATGCCATTTAATGTTGGTGTAATGGCACGATTAAGTCCAACTAGTGCCATGTAATATTGGCTATTAGTAGAGCCTTGATTTGAAATAGTTTGCCATGTGGGTCTTATATATAAAGTTGTTTTACTGGCAAGCGGCCAAGCCCAGTTGCCAGTAATGCCAATGATTTTTTGATTATTTCCTTTACTGTTTAAATAACTATAGTCTTGATCATAAGCATTGAGTGTTAATGTACTTTTACCCGGATTAAAAGATACTGATAAATTCCAAGCTGTTGAAACAATGACATTATTAGTTAATATTGGATTATTGATGGTGAACTGATTGGGACCCAAGTTAGTGACAGAATTAACTAACAATTGATTCTGAGCTAATATCTGTTGTGACGTTGTCGTTGTATTGGTGTGAGTTAGGCTCCATGTTGACCTAGACGCCTGATAATGCAGAGCGGTTTGCAAGTTTTTTCCAGAATTTCCGCTGCCTCCTATTCCAGAAGTTGTCGCAGAATTTGTAGGCAAAGTAGAGGAAGATGCAGTATTTGCGGATTGTCCAAAACTGGTTCCTACGGCATTATCACTATACGTAGTTGTCCATGTTATGCGGGATATCGGTGAAATAAATACTGTAACATAACTATTGTTACCGGCACCCACAGTAACACTAAAATTTTGATTAGGCTGCCATTGCCCACCGGCAGTGTAATAGGCGCCTTTATTGGAAGATCTAATTAAAGATTCATAATTCGTGTTGCTATAACCACCTTGGGAAAAGATATTAAAATAAGCATTAATTGGAACACTCACTCTGACGCTAGAGTTTTGATAACTTACATTTTCACCTGACGCCACAAAACTTTCATTATTATTAAAGGCTAGATTCCATCTAAGACGCTGAAAATAACTTCCACTATTAAGTGCTATTGTTTCTGTAAGGTTTAAGGTATTTGAAATAGGAGCTAAACTGCTATTAGATGTTGAACTTGCATTAGAACTGCTTGCTATTGTGTTGGCATTAAGCTGAAAAGATCCATTAGCATAATTGGAGAAATTGGGTGTCCATATCGGTGCAACACCAAAAGTATAAATATTACTACTATTACTAGAGCCGTTGATATTACTTGCACCTATCTGGTTATTATTAATGTTTTGTTGACTTATAGAGCTCGTAGAATTCAAGAACAATGTATTAGGAATAAAAGTACTACGCGTGCTAGATTGCAATTGATTATATGAATTAAAATTATTATTACCGCCGGCATTATATAAATTCTGCATTCTGTAATTAAGATTCATAGTTGAAATAGGAGATTGCCCAGTCACTGTAATACCTGGATTAATAGCTTCAACAAAAGCCCCCTTTTGACTACTAGAAGGCGCTAAAGCAATATTGTCAGAGTAAATTTCTTGTGCTTGTAGAGTTGGATTAATGTTCCAACTTAGGGCATATGAATTATTACAAAAAAATATTATATATACATTTACTAAAGTAAAAATAATTCTAGTTGCAACTATATTTAACTGCAATTTACATCGGGGTATGTGGAAAAATTTTATTAAAAGTAATTTCATATTTCGATGGTAGCGTTTTTTGTTAAAACAAACAGCAGAAGAGATTTCAATTCATATACTCTAAATATCAATGTGCGTATTGACCATAGCCATAGCCATAGCCATAGTAATTAATATCCATATTTCTCTTGGTTTTATTAAATAGTGCTAAAACCACATCACAAGTAGCCAATTTTTCTACTGATTCCATGACTACATTTTGCAAGGTTTGTTCTGCTTCAATCACTAAAATAACCTGACCAACTAATCTAGCCAACACTTCACCTTGAGTTGCAGCTAATAAGGGAGGCGAATCGAAAATAACAATTCTATCTGGATAGCGGTTACTTAATTCTTCAACAAATAAAGCCATTTTATTACTCGATAACAATTCGGTTGAGTATTTATGTAATTTTCCCGCAGGAATTACCGCTAAACCTGGAATGCTGGTTCTAACAATAATGTCAGAAAAACTAATATCAGGCCCATCAAGATATTCTATTAAGCCAGGACTATCATTAATGCCTAAAACTTTTGAAACCGATGGTCTAGCGACATCAGCATCAATTAGTAATACTTTTTTGTCACGTTCATTGGCTATACTCAAGGCTAAATTAATTGCCGTGAAAGTTTTTCCTTCTCCAGGCAAACTACTCGTCACTAAAATAAGATTAGCTCTAGCGATACCTTCACTGCCTTTCCCGAAGGCATTATTTACCAAAGGCCGTTTTATATTTCTGTATTCTTCTATGGCTTCTGTGTTTGAACTACCTGGAGCAGCAAATCCTAAATCAGATAATCTTTTCCAATCGATATCAAAAATTAAATCTTTATCATCATTTAAATCAGCAACGACTTTTATGTGGTTACTCATGTTATCAACTATAGCTCTAGGTGTTTCTTCTAGGTTTTCCTTTGGATTACAATCGAATTTAGCGTTTAATTCTGCATCTTCTTTTTTTAATTTGTTTAATGCTTTTTCGATAATGCTCATTTATAACTCACTATTCAGTTCAATATCTTTAAGAAAAAATAGACAGTCCAAGAAGGCTTATCTTTACAATATCAGCCGTCATAAAACCAAGATAAATAATAAAAAGACTAATGAAAGCTATTCCAAATTTAAGCATTTCATTCCTATATTTAATAAGTTCTTCAGGTCTGGATTTCATGGAAATATTTCCTAAAATGGGTAATCCAGTTATTTTACGAAGTTGCGATATAGACATGAAGGTAGGTCTTATTAAGTACAATATTAAAGCTAAAGCTGAACCTACTATAATACTTATAACTAAGACACCCGAATATAATAATTTTCGTTTTGGTGAAGAAGCCTGTAAAGGCGTATTCGGAGCATCTGCAATCTTAAACTTTAAGGCTTCTGCTTGATTATCAACTTTTTCAGACATTACTGCTGTCTCTCTGCTTGAGAGCAACCTATCATAATTATTTTTTATTTGAGCATAATCACGATTCAAGTTTTCTATTTCTGTTTCTATTGAAAGTCTTGAATTCAATTCCTCTTGCTCTTTTGATAAGCGTTGTTGAAATATATCTATACGTGAATTGATTGAAGCAATATTTGCATCAACTTCATTAATAGCCACCTTGATATTTTGAATATAAGGGTTAGTCAATACTGCGCTATCGAGACCACCCGCATCAACCACTTTAGCTTGCTTTACAGCATTACGTATTTGTAATTCTTTAATGGTTTTATCAATATGAGCAACTTCTGGATGATTATCTGTAAACTTAATTAACAGTTCATTTTTTCTTTGTTTTAGGCTGGAAATTTGTGCATCATCACCAACAGTAGCAACTTCAGTTGAACTTTTCCATTCATCATTATCAACATCTGAGGTTAATGATTCTTCTAACTGCTCTGTTAGCTTTTCTTTTCTAGACTTAGCTTCTTTTAAAGCTAATTTGGTATCTTCTAGTTCTTTACTCATGGCTTGTATCTTGCCAATTTGATCACCTCCTTGACCCGGCAACAAGCCTAAGTTTGCACGCTTAAAATTTTCACGAGCTTTTTCACCATTTCTCAAGCGCATTTCATACTCCTGTATTTGTTCATCGATAAAGCGCTGTGCGCTATCAGAATTACCGTGTGTTGATAACTGTGTTTGTTCTGAAAATACTGTCAACACTGCTTGTACAACATTTTTAGCCATGTCAGGAGTAGTTGCTTCATATTGGATGGTAAACATATCTTCAGAAGCGCTATTAATATGTATGTCTTTTTTTAAACCCTCAATGAATTTTTCTTGTTCAGTTGGAGTTCTAACTATTTTATCTAAATCAGATAGCTTGATAATTTGTTCCAGATTACCTTTAGTAAACATTAATTGCTGCATAACCCTTAACAACCCCCTAACATCGGCTTCAATTGCCATGCCTGATAACAAGGGTTGTAACATAGTTCTTGTTTCAACATGAACTTTAGCAACAGAAGTATATTTATCAGGCATCAACAATACATAAGTCCATCCAGATGTTGCTAATATCCATGCGATAATTAAAGCTGACCACTTATACTTTAAGGCACCCTTGAGATAATAAAGAACTTCAAATAATTGTTCTTGCATAGGAGTTATATTACCTTTTTTATATGATGTGGTTACTGTTCAAAAAAATGATTGAGGTATGATTAATATATCGCCTGGCAATATTTTTACATTGGCTGATAAATCAGCATTATCAACTAAATCATCAATTCTAATGCCGAAGTGCTGTGACTCTCCATCAATGTTTCGAATAATACTTGCGCTATTACCATCAGCAAACTGTCCTAGTCCACCTAATTGAATAATCAAATCGAGTAAAGTCATATCTTTTTTATAGGGGAAAGCTTTTGCTGAATAATGCGCTGCTACACCTAAGCCTGAGCCACCACTGCCACCGCTCAATTGGCCAATGACTCTAACTTGCTGACTGTACACCCCTTGCCCACCTGAGACCATAATAACAACCTGAGGATCTCTAACATATTTTGAGAGTGCTTTTTCCATAACTCTGGCTAACTGTGATGGTGTTTTTCCACTTGCTAACAGATCTTCTGCTAAAGGTATGGTGATTTTTCCATCAGGCCTTACGTGGGCGGTTGTTGATATGTCGGGATTTCCCCAGACAAAAATACTAACACTATCACCAGGTCCAATAATATAAGTGTAATCAGAAGATATAATGGCATCATCTTCTTGTGTTAGTTGCGGATAACCGCAGCCAGAAATAAGGGCAACAACAAATAAAAGAATTACTTTGTTTATGACTTTTAGAGTCTTCATACAACTACCATCGGATGAAATTAAAATAACCTGTATAGAGCTGTGATCAGCACAATATGCATTTATACAAGCAGTCTTGGATACTTACTGAAAGCAACTAATATGCTGCTTTTAATTTAACAAAAAAGTTTGATTGCAAGTTAATTGACAACTAATGAATGTCCTCTAGTTTTTTCTAAAATCTCTGCCAAAAGTAGGTCCGCTGTTCTTTTATCAAATAAGTCGGTGGCTTTTTTAGAAAGTTCTATTGCTTGTTTAATTTCATTGATGGCTGAGCTATTATTTCCTAGTTGGTAGTAGCCAACACCCAGGTGATATCTAAATATAGGGATATTAGGATTAGATAATATTAATTTATTGAGTATCTTAATACCATCACTTACTTTTCCTTGTTTAACTAAAATCCAAGCATAGGTATCTTTATAATAAGGTTGTACCGAATCTTTTAACTTTTCTGCTAGAAGTCCTGCTCTATTCAATTTATCTGCACTACTATAATTTTCGGCTAAAATAATCGCCAAATTATTAATAGCTAGATCTAGGTTTTCATTTTTTCTAAGTAACGACTCGTAATATTCAACAGCTTTATCGTTGTTACCGAGTTTTAAATACAAATTAGCTATTGATGTCGATAGTTTTATATTATCTGGGTAGGTTTTAAGACCATCAAGATAAGTGTCAAGTGCTCCTTGGTTATCGTTCATGGTTAATTTAACATTAGCTAATAAAATATAGACTTGAGAATTAATTGATTTTTCTGAAATCATATTCTTCAATAAGTTATGCGCGGCATCAATATTCTTAGTCGATAAATAGGTCTCTGCGAGTAGAGTGCCTGCTGTTATATTTTGGGGATTCTTTACACGTAAATCAGATAAAAATGCTATCAACTGATTGGTGTTTTTCAATTTTTCATAACATTGAGCTATATTAATTAAAATATTACTGTTATCGGGTAACCTTTCTAATAGCTCAGAATAAATTTCAATAGCCTTAGTGTAATCTCCTTCACCTTGATGTATCTGCCCAAGAATGTAACCAGCTAGATCATAGGCTAATGGGCTGGTAGTATTTGTAATTTTTTGTACAGTATCTTTTGCACTGTTCCAATCATTTTTTATGATATTTAAATGAGCCATTTTTTCTAAAAATTGAATGTTATTAGGCGCTCTATTCAGAGCCTTTTGAATAATATCTTTAGCTAAATTAAGATCATTATTAGTTAATGCTTTTTCATAGGTATAAAGAACAGCTTGTGGGTTAGCTGGATTTGCTGATAAGGTGCTAGAAAAATGAATATCAGCTTGTTTTTGATCACCTTTCATAAAATATATTTGTGCTAGTAACATTTGAGCTTCTTCAGAATTTTCCTTGCTCCAAATAACTTTATTTAAAAAAGTAATCGCTTCATCTGATTCACCTTCAGCTAGCAGAATTCTTGCTTTTAAAACATTAGCCTCATCATAACTAGAATTAATAGCTAAAGTTGTATCAATAATTTTTTTAGATTCTATGAGATTCCCAGTTTCTAGTGCTATTTTTGCTAATTCAACTTTGGCCGATAAACCTATGTTAGAGTTTTTTTCAATCTTGATCACTTGATTAAGATTATTCTTGGCTTCATTAAAGTTTTTTCTGGAAGTCATCCAATTTGCTAAAGCCAGCAAAAAGCGAGGTTGATCTTTGTGTTGCTCACTAAAGAATTTAAATTTATCAGTAACGCTTTCTTTATTTGTCGCAGCGGTAAAATCAAGATACATCAGTATTAATTGAACATTATTAGGTTCAACATCAATAATTGCTTTTAATAACACTTCTGCCTCAGAGACTTTACCGGTTTGTGTATATATTTTAGCTAAAGTAACTTTAAACTCATTATTGTCTGGGTAGCTAGTTACGAGATTTTTATAATCTTCAATAACAGCATCTGTATTTTTATTTTTTGCATCAAGTTGGATTTTGAAAAAATCTAAGCCTATATTGCTTGCATCTGTTCTTTTTGCTGAATCTAGTAAAGTCAAAGCTTGAGAATAATCTCCTTTTTCCATAAAAATTAGAGATTTTAAAGATAAAGCATCTGTATTATCTGGCTGATCTTTTAGAATATTATCAATTATAGCGAGTGCTTCCGTTGTATTTTTTTTCTTAATTAGCGCAGACGCTTTCAATGTCAATGCTTCATGGTTTTGATTAGCATCTTTAAGTACATATTCTGCTTGATTTATGGCTTCGACAATATCACCAAAAAGTAACTGAACTTTCCCTAGCTTTAATCTTGCGTCGACAAAGGAGGGCGCAAGTTCAACTGTCTTAAGTAGGTTTTCTTTCATTTCCCTGAATTGTCTTTTCTTTTCATTTAACAAGGCCATATAGTAATAAGTTTCAGCAGTATCTTTACCTGATTGACTAGATGCTTTAAGTTCAATCCTCGCTTTTTCTAGCTCACCTTTGTTAATGTATTCTGCTGTTTTAGATAAATGATCATTATCTTTTTCTTTATGATCATCACAACCCACTAATATTAACGCTATTAACAATAGCCTTAAAGACTTTGGTAAAGTTAAATTTTTGATTTTTTGATATAAAGTCATGGTTCTATTTAACCTACTAAAATTGATGTATGTGGTACATGGTTAAGAAAACAACTTAAGTTATTTTTTTACTAAAAAAGCAACTAAAGACATTACTGCTATAAGTTCAAGCTAATTAATCTATTAAAACAACTGATTCTGTTGTGTTAGTGCATATAATCGGTAAAAATTTTAAACGTCACTATTTGATTGAGGTCTACTCTATTTAGTACATAAGTTCATGCGCCTAATCATGTATTATTTAACAACAAAATTGATTATTCTTTAATGGACATCAATTTAATAATTACAGCTCAAAATATTCTGCAGGTGGGTCGAGTAGAACAGTAAATTCTCTGTATAACGTAGTTTTTGAGTTACTTACCTGCAGCATAAAATGTAAGTAAGGTTCTTTAACGGCCTCTTTTGTAGTTAAGATGATATGTAAAGATCCGTCCGACAAAATTTTTGTCGAAAAACTTATTTTTGAAAGAAAAGACACCCATGGTAAATCGTTTCTATCAAATTTAGTTTGAGTAACTAAATTGGCTTTTATATCTTCTGAATTTTCACCATTTAACATCACTAATAAAATATCAGCATTTAAACTCTGATTAAGTGATGAATGCATAGTAATATTTCCGATACCCAATGCGAAGCAGTTGATAGGAATTAATAGGGAAGATATTACTAATGCTTTAGCTAGAATAGACATGCTCTCTTCTGGTATCAATTTAACTTTGAGACATGATACCAGAAGAAACTGAACTTAGATGTAGTTTTTTATTAATAGCTCTGCAATTTGTACACTATTTAAAGCGGCACCTTTACGAACATTGTCTCCAACCACCCATAAATCAATACCTTGGGGGTGAGATATATCTTCTCTTATACGTCCAACAAAAACGTCATCATTGCCAGATGACTCAGTGACTGCGGTAGGATACCCTCCATCTTTTCGTACATCGATCACGGTAACGCCAGGAGCTTTCTCTAATAATTCTTTAACAGTTTCTGCGCTTATTTTTGTGCGAGTTTCAATGTGAACTGCTTCAGAATGCCCATAAAACACAGGAACTCTAACGGCGGTAGCATTTACCTTAATATTTTTATCACCAAGAATTTTTTGAGTTTCCCAAACCATCTTCATTTCTTCTTTGGTATAACCATTATCCATAAAGACATCAATTTGGGGCAATACATTAAAAGCAATTTGCTTAGGATAAACACTCGGACTAATAGCTTGCATGTTAAGTAGATTTAGAGTTTGTTTACCTAATTCTTCAATAGCTTCTTTGCCTGTTCCAGATACCGCTTGATAAGTACAAACATTTATTCTTGTAATACCTGCCGCATCATATATAGGCTTTAAAGCGACCAGCATTTGTATAGTTGAGCAATTTGGATTAGCTATAATGCCACGTTTTTTGTAATCGATGATTCTTTCAGGATTAACTTCAGGAACAATCAGAGGTATATCGTCGTCATAACGAAATTGAGAGGTATTATCGATGACCACACAACCAGCAGCGGCAGCTATAGGGGCATATATTTCTGATATGGATGCTCCAGGAGAAAATAGACCAATCTGCGCATTTGAAAAATCAAAAGTCGCTAAATCTCGAACCTTTAAAGACTCGCCCTTGAAAGGAATGCGCTTACCAACAGAATTACTACTAGCTAGTGCATAAACCTCACCTACAGGAAAATTACGCTCTTCCAAAATGGATAGCATCGCCTCACCCACTGCACCCGTCGCACCAACCACTGCAACGTTATAAACTTTTGTCATTTCTGATTACCTTTTTTACATCAATAATTATTTAAGAGAAGGCTTGCTTTGGAATCAATCAAGAATAGCAAACACTTTGTTAGTGATTTCCTCGACACTACCGACACCAGCAATAGAGCTAAAGTTAACCTGTTGCTCGGCTGCTGAATAATAATCTACCAAAGGTTTAGTTTGTTCATGATAAACATTGAGTCTGGTACGTACGGTTTCTTCTTTATCGTCGTCTCGTTGAATTAAAGCTTCACCGGTAAGATCGTCAATTCCAGCTACTTTAGGTGGATTAAAATCAATATGATAACTGCGACCTGATGCCAAGTGGACTCGCCTTCCAGCCATTCTTTTTATAATCTCTTCATCGGCAACATTAATTTCAATAACAGTATCGATTTTAACACCCATAGCCGTTAAGCCTTCTGCTTGGGCAATTGTTCGAGGAAAACCATCCAATAAAAAACCGTTTACACAATCAACTTGTGCAATTCTTTCTTTAATAAGACCTAGGATAATGTCGTCAGATACTAATCCACCTGCATCCATCACCTGTTTTGCAGCTAAGCCTAAAGGTGTACCTTCACGAACTGCAGCTCGTAGCATGTCGCCTGTTGAAATTTGCACGATGGCATATTTTTGGGTAATAAATTGAGCCTGAGTTCCTTTGCCGGATCCAGGACTTCCTAATAAGATGATGCGCATCGTTGTCTCCATTGCGTAACGATGACTCGTTTAATTAAAAACGTGAGTCAATAGGTAATAAATTAATTAGAGGTCTTGTTTATTGCACTGCTTATAAAGCTAAAAGGTGACATATCAAGGCTTTGAAGAGTTAATATGTCACATTTAAGTGTATAAGCTATTTTTTGATGATACTAATGCCCTTTAATAGATTCAAAGCTTCATGTAATGCATAGTCTTGTGTTTCTGCAGCGTCTTTTTCTTTCAAATTCTCAGCTTTATTATCATTAGCAGCTTTACTATTTTGCAAATGATGTGATAAATCAGCTTCTTTTATTGGGACAAAATCGGTTTTGTCTATGGCTTCTAGTTTTACACGCGACAATGTTATATCGGGTTCTATTCCTTCAGCCTGTATAGAGCGACCTGAGGGTGTGTAATAACGGGCAGTGGTTAACTTAACAGCGGCACCATTACTGGTAGGCAAGATAGTTTGCACCGAGCCTTTGCCAAAAGACTTTTCGCCCATAATTACTGCACGTTTTTGATCTTGTAAAGCACCGGCCACAATTTCAGATGCAGATGCAGACCCCGCATTAATTAACACGACGATAGGTGCACCATTAATAAGGTCATCACCTGCAGCATTAAAACGCATTTCAGAATTTTCAATACGACCTTGTGTATAAACGATTAAGCCACTTTTTATAAAGGCATCACTTACATCAACAGCTGCATTCAAAACGCCACCAGGATTATTTCTTAAATCTAACACCAAGCCTTTAAGTGAACCGCCATTGTCCTTTTTCAAAGTAGCAAGTGCATCTTTAAGACTATCTCCAGTACCTGATTGAAAACTGCTGATACGTACATAGCCATAACCTTTATCTAAGCTTCGACTTTTAACGCTTTTTACTTTTATAATATCTCTAGTTAAAGTTAATTTAAGCGGTGCTTCTTCACCTTCACGTACAATAGTTAAAACTATTTTACTTCCGGGTTCGCCACGCATCAACTTGACAGAGTCATTTAAACTCATACCTTTTACAGGTTTATCATCTAACTTTATAACGAGATCACCGGTTTTTATTCCTGCTTTTTGTGCAGGAGTATCATCAATTGGAGAAACTACTTTAATAAAACCATTTTCCATAGTGACTTCTATACCTAAGCCACCAAATTGTCCGGTGGTACCTTCTTTTAATTCTTGGTATTCTTCGCCAATTAAATACGCAGAATGTGGGTCAAGTCCACTTAACATGCCGCGAATAGCATCTTCCAATAATTTTTTATCAGATACAGGCTCAACATAATCTCTTTTTATGCGACCAAATATTTCTGTAAAAGTCCGTAAATCTTCATAAGGCAAAGATTCGGTATCATTTGATACATCAGCTTTATCTTTCCCTGCTAGTACGGTACCTGAAATACCAATGCCAAAACCTAACACCATCCCTAAGGACAAAATAACAACTGCTTTCTTTTTTAGCATGCGCCTTAAAACTCCAAATCTACGGTTTGAATTATATTCTATCATTTAAAAATTAATTTCTTGAAGGCAACTTAACGATGACACCATTCCAATGGATCTATCGGAGTACCATTCTGGCGCATACCAAAATACAAGCCTGCTTGATTGCGTCCTCCACTTTGACCTACCGTAGCTATAACATCACCCGATTCTACCCAGTCGCCAGTATGCTTGTAAAGACTCTGGTTAAAGGCATACAACGTCATAAGCCCATGCCCGTGATCGATAATAAGTAACAGTCCGTAACCTTTAAGCCATTCAGAAAAAACAACCTTTCCTTCCATAACTGACTTGATCTCTGTCCCTTCATTTGCCTCTATTAAAACACCATCCCAATGACTATCAGCACGAGGACTACCAAAAGTTTGAGTTAAGCGCCCTTTAATTGGCAATGACAAATTGCCTTTTAGAGTAGATAAATCACCTTTAAATTCGCTATTAATGGGTGCTTGATCTTTATTATGACCTACATTAATTGCTAGTTCTTCATCTGTTATCGGTAAGGAACTCATTAAGTTTTTGAGGCTAATTTCATTTTCTTGTAGCTGACTTAATTGATGCGCATTACTTGAGTAATCATTTTTTATTTTAGCAAGTAAGGCATTTCTTTGCTTCCTATCTTGCTCAATCTGAGCTTGTTCAGATTTTTTTTGCTCAAGATTTTTTTGCAATAACTCAGTCTCAATTTTCTTTTGTTCATCGAGTTGCCCTAATAATTTGACTGCAGCTTCTTTATTACTTAGTTTTTTTAAACGCTCCTTAGTAATACAATTAAAATAAATCATGATACGTGACGAAACAGCAGGATCTTTTTGATTTAAAATCAATTTTAAACGTTGCTCTTGTCCCATTAAGTAAGCAGCTCGAAAATGACCAGCTAATTCTTTATTCAAAGATTCTATTTCACGCTTATAAGCTTTAATTTCTGACTGTATTCTTGAAATATTTTGACGTTGTTGTTCAATAATTGATAATTCTGCCTTTAATGAAGACGCTGTTTCACCATAATGTTTTTCAATATCGGATAGCATTTCTTCCATGCCGGTTTTCTCTTCTGAAAGACGCTGCATATCCTGTTTGACATCATTAATATCAGATTCAACTTTATTGAGCTGAGGATTAGATTGTAAATCCTCAGCTTCTGCGTAAGCTAATCCAATGCTGAAAGTCAGCAATAAGAAAAAGCACAGTATTATTTTCATCAATAATTAAGTATTAACAATAAGTGATTTACCTGTCATTTCAGTAGGCTGAGGAACACCTAAAATAGCTAGCATAGTAGGAGCTAAATCAGACAAACCACCCCCGTCAGCTAAAGGTTTATCACCACATACATAAACTAAAGGTACTTGGTTGACGGTGTGGGCAGTATGAGGTTGGCCGCTACTTTTATCGATCATTTGTTCGATATTGCCATGATCAGCTGTTAACAACAACTGCCCTCCAACAGATTTTAAGGCGTCAACAATGCGCTGTAGAGATTTGTCTACAGCTTCAACAGCTAATACTGCCGCTGGGATAATCCCAGTATGACCGACCATATCGCAGTTAGCGTAGTTGCATATAATGACATCATATTGACCACCAGTAATTGCAGATACTAAATGATCAGTCACTTCGGCCGCATTCATTTCTGGCTGCAAATCATAGGTTCTAACTTGAGGAGAAGGGACTAATATACGATCTTCTCCAGGAAAGGGGGTATCAATACCGCCATTTAAAAAGAAAGTTACATGCGCATATTTTTCGGTTTCAGCTAAGCGTAATTGCTTCATGCCTAATACCGATAAATATTCACCTAAACCATTTTTAATATCAACAGAAGGGAATGCAATATCATAAGCAAAATCTTGATGGTACTCAGTTAAGGTACAAAAATAACCAGTATGGGCTGGATGCTGTCTATCAAAACCAGTAAAGCTATCTAAGGTGATTGCTTGAGAAATTTCTCTAGCGCGATCCGCTCTAAAATTCATAAAGACAACGGAATCATCAGCATCAAGAGCAACCGTCTGACCCTCAGCATCTAAAATAGCTGTGGGCAATACAAACTCATCGGTATCACCTTTTTCATAAGCACGCGCTAAACCAGCTAATGCGGAGGATTCTTTAACACTTGCCTCGCCTTTTACGATCAGGTCATAAGCAAGTTTGACTCGATCCCATCGATTATCCCTATCCATCGCATAAAAACGTCCAGTGATTGAAATAATTCGGCCTACACCTAATTTTGCAAATTTAGCTTCAATCAGTTCTATAGAGCTAGTCGCGCTCTTCGGTGGGACATCACGTCCATCTAAAAAAGCATGTAAATAAATTTTACTTAAGCCACGAGATGCTGCTAATTCAATCATAGCCAATATTTGTTGCTCATGACTATGAACACCACCTGCAGACAATAAGCCCATGATATGCAGAGCCTTGTTATTGTCTTTAGCTAAATCAACAGCACGACATAATACTGGATTAGTAAAGAAACTAGCATCCTCAATGGCATCATTAACTTTAGAAAAATCTTGAGGAACATAACGACCTGTTCCGATATGAATATGCCCTACTTCTGAATTACCCATTTGATCATCTGGCAAGCCTACTGAACGACCCGAACAATTGAGTAAAGTCATAGGATAATCTTTTTGTAGTTGATCCCAGCAAGGGGTATTAGCCATAGCAATGGCATTATTTTCTTGCTCCAATGTGTAACCGAAGCCATCAAGAATCAATAAAACTAAAGGTTTTGGTTTATTCAACATATTCAATTTATCTCCAGGCACTAACAATAAAACCCATTATTCTCTAAGATTAAGGGTATCAAAAATAAACAAGACTGTATTAAGCATTACCCAAATTCAATAAAAGAAGGTATCATTTTAAGTGAATAGAGGGTTTTGATGAACATCAGATAATCATTATATTAATACACGTTGCTAGCAGTTGTGTATAAATAATTATTTCCTTATAAAATCTTACTATGTTGAATGATCAAAAAATATTGAATATCGAGTTAATCCTATAGCTTAATATTCAATATTTTTATCTCTCAAAGACACACTTTTCCCATCCACTTAACCAAAATATATTTCATGGAACGTTACTTAGATTTTATTTTAAACCACTATATATTGTCACTTGCACTTGCTGTAGTCACCTATCTGTTAATTCAAGAATTACTTGATACCGCTTTTAAAAAACACTCAGATATATCACCTCTATTAGCCGTCGCAAAAATGAATGATAGCGACACTTTAGTCATTGATGTTCGAGATGCAACTGACTTTCCTGCTAGCCATATAGATCAAGCTATCAGTATGCCTCTAGGTAAATTAGCAGAAGATATTTTAAAAATTTCTGAGCATAAAAACAAACCTGTATTAATTGCTTGCTTAAATGGAACTCGCTCCGCTTCTGCAGCAAAGCTTCTAGCTAAAGCTGGTTTTGAGCAGATTTTTGTTATCACTGGTGGCATGCAAGCCTGGGAAAATGACTACAAACTGCCAATAAAAAACACTAGTAATAAACAATCAAAAACAAAAACTAATAACATCATTGTTGTTAATGAATAATCCTTTTAATTAACTTAATTCTTAATTACACCTCATGGCTAAAGAACAACAAGTACCAGAAAAACAATTTTCTATACAAAAAATATACATTAAAGATTTGTCTTTTGAGACCCCAAGCTCGCCTAAAATCTTTATTGAAAAATGGGAGCCAGTCGTCGATCTTAATCTTAGTAGTCAAATACAGTCACTAGAGGAATCATTATTCGAAGTGGCACTGACTATCACCATTACCGTAAAAAGCTCTGAGTCTACTGCCTACCTTGTAGAAGTCAGTCAAGCAGGTATTTTTACTTTAAGCGGTTTTACGGAAGAAGAAATGGGGCCGATGCTTGGTAGCTTTTGCCCTAACATATTATTTCCTTATGCGCGTGAAGCTGTTTCTGATTTAGTAGCAAAAGGTGGCTTTCCACAATTATTGTTAGCACCTGTAAATTTTGATCTTTTATACGCTCAACAATTACATTATGCTCAACAACAAACACCTAGTTCAGACACCATCAACTAATGTGTCTTGAAAAATGAAGATCAATAGAGATGAGTAAAGATGAAAAAATAGCCATATTAGGTGCTGGCTCATGGGGAACAGCCCTTGCATTATTGGCAGCCAGAAATGGCTGCCAAACTTTATTATGGGGACATAATAAAGAACATATGGCTATATTGGCTGAACAAAATCAAAACCAACGTTATTTACCAGATCATCGTTTCCCTAAAAATCTTAGCGTAACAACTAATTTAAAAGAAGTTGCTGAATTCAGCGATTTAATTTTGGTTTGCGTACCTAGCCATGCTTTTAAAAACACACTTATTCAACTTAAGCCGCATTTAACAAAATCAGTAAAAATAGCTTGGGCTACTAAAGGTTTTAATCCAGACGATGGTTGCTTACTACATGAAATAGTTGCCGAATTATTTTCTCCGCAAACGCCTGCCGCAATCCTTTCGGGCCCTACCTTTGCGCTTGAAGTTGCCAATAATTTACCAACAGCGATTACCATCGCGTCTTCTCAACCCGCATTTGCAAAAGAATTATCTAATATTTTACATAGCGACCTTTTTAGAACCTATACCAGTTCAGATGTTATCGGTGTAGAAGTTGGTGGTGCCGTTAAAAATGTCTTGGCTATTGCTGCTGGAGTTGCAGATGGATTAGGCTTTGGTGCTAATACGCGAGCAGCCTTAATTACCCGAGGTCTTAGCGAGATTATTCGCTTAGGTATCAAATTGGGCGGTAACCAAGAAACCTTCATGGGTTTAGCAGGCTTGGGTGATCTCATATTAACCTGTACTGACAATCAATCTAGAAACAGGCGATTTGGTTTAGCATTAGGTCTAGGTAAAGATCAAGCCTCCGCCATAGGTGAAATTGGACAAGAAATAGAAGGTATTTCTGCTGCTAAAGAAACCTACTTGTTAGCAAAAAAATACGCTATCGACATGCCTATTATTGAACAAACTTATAACGTACTTTATGAAAATTTGGCGCCCAGTACTGCAGTACATAATTTATTGGGCCGTGAACAAAAACCCGAGTATTAACAAAAAAGGACTTAAGGTATTATTTAGGGATCTATGTAATTTGTAAATCATAGTAGGAATCGGTCTAATAAAATCGACATAATAAATGTAACTTTTGTTTATCATTTTATTATCTAAGATTAATGAATATTATATATTATCAAAGTCGCTAAATGAAAAAGCCAAGTCTAATGCAAGTCTTAATTACAAAGATCCTAATTTTGTAGGGGCGACAGATTCGCCCAGTACACACAATATTAAATAATGGGCGAATCAGTCGCCCCTACAATAAAATATTGTATCCACTTCATAGAGGCTCGCAATGACTATCCTCAATCAATTAATTCACCGTATATGAAATCCTTTTTTCTACTAATATGCTTTTTTTTGAATAGTTGCACAGGCATTCCTGAAGGCATAGTTGCCGTTGATGACTTTGAAATCAATCGTTATCTTGGCACTTGGTACGAAGTGGCAAGGCTAGACCACCGCTTTGAAAGAGGATTAGAAAATATTTCTGCTAATTATAGCTTACGTGCAGAGGGTGGTATTGATGTGCTTAATAAAGGCTGGGACACTCAAGCTAAGGAATGGCATCAGGCCTTAGGTAAGGCTCATTTTGCCAATCTAGCAAACAAAGGCATGCTTGAGGTATCTTTTTTTGGACCTTTTTATGGCGCTTATAATATTATCGAACTAGATAAAAAAGATTATAGCTACGCGATGATAACCGGACCTGATCGTTCTTTTTTCTGGATATTATCAAGAACCAAACAATTACCCCCAGCTACTATGCAGTCTTTGATCAAGCAAGCTAAAACATTGGGTTTCGATACCGATCAATTTATTTATGTTAAACAAGATTAAGTTTATGGGCTACCAACTCAAGGCGTTACAATTTAGCTTAAATGCTCAGTTTAGATAGGACTCTCCTAAGCACAGACTAAGGCCTATAACTAAGGGTGTAGAGTATAAGTTGGGTTAGCGACAACGTAACCCGACCACCTACCAAATCGCTTTGTCCCGCGTTAAGTTCGTAATCATTTTATCGAAAACTTACCTATCAAGACATCATTCCAAAATCTTCTGCTATAAGCGCCAGATCAATTAATGATTCAACTTGTAATTTTTTTCTAATTTGAGTGGCATAATTAGCCACTGTTTTATAGCCTAAACAGAGTTCATCAGCAATTTTGTGTACACTCTTACCTTGCGATAGCATTCTGAACACATCAAATTCACGCGGCGAAAAATCTACGATAATTGCATGGTAATCACTTTGGCTACTTGGTGAGTTATTTGTTTTTATTAATCCTTGTTCGATATAGTTCTGTCCCTGCATAATGGCAAATAGTGCTTCAGTAAGGATTTCTGGAGCACTATTTTTGGTGATATAGCCTTTAGCCCCGGCGTTTAAAGCACGATTAACATAAACAGCTTGGTGGTGGACACTAAATACCAAAATTCTAGCATTGCTGTCTCGCTGAACTATACGACGTATCGTATCCAAACCACCAATTCCGGGCATCGATAAATCCATCACTAATATATCAGGCTTTAGATTTAGATATTGCCCGATAGCTTCTTCACCTTTTGCTGCTTCACTGATCACTTCAATTGAGTCGCCGGTCGATAATAACATGCGAAAACCAGCCCGAACGACGGCATGATCATCAACAAGAATAATCTTTATTTTTTCTGTCATGATACTGGAATCCATGCGGATAATTTCATGCCCTCACCTATTTTTGATTGAATAGTAATATCTCCATTAAGTGATTTCACCCGCTCCTTCATGCCTAAAAAGCCGAAACCATGGCTAATTAAACTAAGATTACAACCTTGACCATTATCCTGAACTTTTAAAAATAACATGGATTTTGGATGCTCTTGCAATTCTAAATTTATAGTAACCTGCTGCGCCTCTGAGTGACGAATCACATTAGTTAGGCATTCTTGTATAATTCTGAATACTTGTATGGCAATGGATTTATCAAGGTAATCCACTTCATCATGACAACTGATAATTACAGCAAGTTCTGGATTACGTTCTGACCAATGATGAGCTAGATCCTCCAGTGTCGCCTTTAAGCCTAATTCTGTTAGCACTAAAGGATGAAGCTGTTGCATCATAGAACGCACCACAATCATCAGATGATTACAGATACTTGTGATAGAAATGGAAATTTTATTAATATCTGCTTTTGGATGTGCAACCGTCACAGCCATTACTTTAATAGCTGTTAAAGATTGACCTAATTCGTCATGAAGTTCTTGAGATAATCGTTGTCGTTCATCTTCTTGTATAGCTAATGTGTGTTGAGTCAGGGCTCTATTTTCTTGCCTAGTTTTATCCAACTCCAGCATCATATGATTAACAGCTGTTGCGATTTTATCAAACTCAGCAATAGTGAAAGTAGGTATTGGTTGCTGATATTGGCCACTTTCAATTTCAGCTAAAGCATCAACGATTATGCCTATGCAAGTAAATGACTTTCTAAATACCATGTTAACCGCTACAAAAGTGAGTATTGTTAACAGTAATATTGAAACGAAAAACTCTACACTTTCTTGCCATGCTTCAGTAATTTCGTCTAAGGGTTGAGCTTGAATGAGTAGCGTTAACAGATCACCTTTTTTTGTTTTTATCTCATGTTTAACTATAGGATAATCACTCTGTACTAAGTGGATAAACCATAATGGAGGAAGTTCTTTAGGATTGCTGGGTAGTTTGTCACCTGCAAACTGAATTAGCTGGCCATTTGGCTTTTGGAGTTGAATACTCAGGTGGCGAGTTTGCTGCAAAGCACTAAAATGCGACAAGTCATTAACTTCTTGAAATACAGGTGTATCGGAGATACCTAAAGTTATTAATTGCATGACTAAATGTATAGAAGCATCCACTTCTTTAGCTATGGATTGCCTAGCTTGCCAAATAGCTATTGCCCCTCCTAATATCAACATGCACAGAGAAGATATTAAGATACGAAAAATAATTTGCTGACGAAGGCTCATGGGAAGACGCATAAGAAATAGCTCATAAACCCTTAACATCAAGGGAAAACATCAAAAATATTTTATAATATAAAAAGTTGAAACATCGAAGAAAGGTTCTATTAGAATTTAGTGAATTGCCGTCTAATAAAATCGACATATTGAGCGGATTTTTTTATTTATCATTTTAATATTTATGTTTAATGAATATTTTTTCTTATAAATACTGCTAAATGATAATGCCTTGTTTTAGTCAGCCTCGTTACGATCGATTTTAATCTTGTAGGGGCGAATTCATTCACCTCTACAAGATATTATTTCACCTATTCCACACAAGACAAATTATTTAGATTGACTACCATTTATTTCTAATTGTACACGGCGATTATTACTACGACCTTCCTCAGTATCATTAGTATCAATAGGACGAGTCCAGCCATAACCTTGTGTAGTCAAGTGTGGTGAATGAGTGTCATGGACTAAATACTTTTTAACCGCTAAAGCACGGTTTTCAGATAAAGCTATATTGTGTTTCAAAGTCCCTGTTTTACTAGTATGGCCTTGAACTTCAATATTTAAATCAGGATTGTTTTTAATGATTAAAGCGGCATTATCAAGATTTTTAAAATATTGAGGTTTGATAATTGCTTTATCATTGTCAAACTTAACATCAACAGTCCAGCAGCCATTAATTGCAACATGTGCACCAGCAGGAGTCTTAGGGCACTGATCTGCACAATCATTAACACCATCATGATCAGTATCTAATGCCGAGCAATCTGTGGTATGCGCCTGAACAACGGGTGTTGGTGCAGGAGTAGGAGCTGGACTTTGAGCAAACACATGTTTAGGTTTATCACCAAATGGAACTACAAAACCCATATTAACAACTAAATCATTAAATTCGTTAGTCCCTTGTTGTAGGTTGGCACCCAAATTATTATTGTACCGATAACGTATATCACTTCGAACTAAAAAGTTATCGCTTATTTCATAGGTGGCGCCGACTCCAGCTTCACCAATAAAACCAACACCATTATATTCATTATGATTGCTGTTGATTGCACCGATACCAATGACGGTATAAGGTGAAAAAGTACCGCGTGAAATGAAGTATTGAAAGTCTGCGCTACCACCAGTAATATCCCAACGGCCTTTTTTATTGGCGCTATCATAGCCTTGATAAAAACCTTTTAATTCTACATTGAAATGTTCATTAAGAATTTTACCAACACTCATGCCACCTCCCCAACCCACTTCAGAATTGCGGTCGCCACCAGGTTGAACAAAGTTGCCATAAGGTGCTACATACCACCTTTTATCAACAGCGCTATCATCAGCATGTACAGATGAAAAAAGCCCTAAGCTAGTCAATGCCGCTAGAGTAATTAAGTGTTTTTTAAACATAAAAATTCCTTAAAATAATAACCATAAAGTGGAAAAATAAAATACAGTTGATACAGATGATGAATGGTTAACAGTGATTTTTGTATTACTGGGGATAATGACACAGTTAGATTATATACTAAATACTCGACTTAGGACTCATAGAAAAAAATTCCATAAACAAGAAGCTTTAATAGAAACCAAGATTAAACGTAGGGTGCAATAGCTTTAGCGTATGGCATAATGTCCGGGCTATAGCAAGTAATCTCGTTGAAACTTAATTGCATCGAGAAATCGAACGTCCGTATGCATTGTCAATCCTTAAGTCCGTAATTAATTGAGGGCAATTTAACAGCTCGTAGGTCGGATTACGCTACGCTAACCCGACCTACAATAACCCGATGAATTAAAAAATCATTTTGCTAGGGGCAATTTAATGATGAAAGTAGTTCCATGCCCGAGAGCACTTTCAACATCGATTACACCTTCATATTTTAGAATAATTTCTCGCGCTTCATAAACACCAATACCCATCCCCGCATTGCCTTTAGTAGTATCAAAGGGTTTAAACAAGCGTTCAGCGACAAACTTGGCGTCCATACCTATTCCTTTATCGATAATACTAACAATGGCATATTGATCATCTTTACTTAACACCATTTTAACGGTGCTATCATCTTCGCTAGCTTCTTGTGCATTTTGCACTAAATGTCCAAGTATTGCTGTAAGTTGAATTTTTTCACCCAAAACCTCACATTGATCTGAGGTCACAATGCATTCAATAGTGGGTTTATGAGATTGTTGCTGCAAAATGACATCTTTAATTATTTCATTAAGATTAATAAGTGTTACTGAGTCGGTTTTTACCCAGCCTTTCTTAAGCTGCCCCATAATTGCGTCTATTTTGAAAACAACATTTTCTAAAGTCTCAATTGAATCATCTATGAACTCTGGTTTATGTTTATGTTTTTCGGCATTTTTTACAATTAATGATACTTGGGCGACTAAATTTTTAAGATCATGTACCAAAAAGGCAGAAAGTTGGTTGTAGGCTTCAAGCTGACGTGATCTATACAAAGCTTCGCTGGTATGACTAAGTGCCAAAGCATTGGTTAATTGCATACCCACAGTTTTCAATAAATCATGATCCTCCCAAATAAGCTGCCTACTAATTTTTGCTTTAGCTAATACAACAAAAGCAACTAATTTGTTTTGGCGAAATAACGGCACAATTAAACTAATGTTTAAATCTTTACTAAGCCAAGGAGATAAATCAACCTCATTATAAACCTCAGGCTTATTTGAAAATTCAACAAAATCAATAACCCACTGTTTGTTGATCATAAAGCGAATTAAGGAGTTATTTTTTTTAATGAGTTGCGTCGTCTGTTGGTTCAAGTGAATTTCTTCAGCCAAGTAAAAATCATTTTGATCATTATTTAGCCATAAAGCACCGCCTGAGGTTTCAGTTAAATCCATTAAAGTTTTAATAATGACGCTATATAACTCATTAACAGTGTCGATTTGAGCAATTGTTTTACTTAGCTCTATCCAGATATCACGATAATCATAGCGGTAATTAAAAAAATGCTGGTTAAAGTACACCTTAGTCATGGCTCTAATCTTACCGGATATAAGCAAGATTACTAGCGTCATGAGTGCTAAAAATATAAATATTATCTGGGCAAAGCCCCCCCAATTACCATCATAATCTCTGATATAAAAGCCTGCCAATGACATCAGCAATAGATATGAGCCAGTGATTATCAGTACTGATGTATGAAATAGGGCTTTTCTAGGGGCTTTAAAACTAACATTCGCATTGGTTTGCAAACGTCTTACTGAAATCATTAATAAGGGTACGATTAAGGCATTGAGAAAGCCTCTTGAATCCCATAGCAAAAAATCAATTTGAGCAAACAATAGAGACTTACTGTATACAATAAAATCTATACCAAATAATGTAGCTAATCCTAAACATAAAAACTTGATATTCCAATGTAAGTCTAGAGTTGAGTTACGATAAAGTTGCTCGACCAATATCAATCCAAAAATGGCAAAGATAACATGAGCAAAAATTCGAATATCCTGACCTATTAGTTGATGAATCTGATAGCGCAAATCACTAAATATTTCTAATATAAAAATTACAGCTATTATTAAAGTTACGACCTTATTCAGTAAGATATAACTATCAAATTGAGTGTCATTTTGCTGTTTCAATATTAAGGATCTTAATAATAAAAACCAAGCTGTATCGCGCAAAGTTTCTAACGGCAAAGTCGCGGAGGTTAACAAATCATCATGATAAATAGCATAAGTGATATAACCAGACCATAACAGGGATAACAAGACGGCTATCAATAAGGGTATGACTTGCGGATTTTTTTTAAAGTCTCTCAAAGAGAAGAACAGTAAAAACAAATTAGATACCGTGGCTGTTAAATAACTATAATAAGCGAAATTTTCCATGAAACTCATGCGGCACTCTGAAGGTAGACGTTTGTTGATAGTGGATACTAACTTAATTATCTGTTTATTGCATAACAAATATTCTGAGTTGCCATACAGAAAAATAATAAGAATTGATAACTATCATTATGAATACATTTGATACCCATAGAGTGTCTGGTTATAGACAGCTCAAAAAACTGCGTATTGCTTTAGCAATATCACAAGGCACAAAATTACTATCGACCTTACAGCAAGAAGCAGAGGGTACGGTATCTCATGATCAAACCAAGCGCGTTACCTATTTAACTGCCCTATTCTCTCGTATCCATCGGGAAATGTTTCAAGACTGGAAGGAACAACCGACCGTAAGTCATCGTCCTGGCACAATGACAGATCCAGATAAACGCAAAACTTTTCGTGAAACTATCGAGCGCTTGGTATTAGATGATGAAGATATCAATGAAGACACCGCTATTTTTGATAACAATGGCTTTGTCATAAAAACCGAAAATATAGCAGAAAGGCTAGGCAGTTTTTATCAAATAATGCGAGAAGTTCGGCCTTTTAGTTATGGTAACCGCTTAACGCTAGATTTCTTTATCACTATGTTAGGTAAATTACCCGCCATTAAAAGTGTTTACGAACAAGGCATAGATTTTAGGCGTATCGATACCTGCGATGCTAGGGCTTTACATAATCCTAACAGCACACTCAGAGAAATTACTTTAGCTTTTGAACATGCATTGGATCCTACGCGTAGTAAAAGCTTGCAAAATAAAGCAAACGCTTACGGTAAATGGCCAGAGAACAAACATTTTATTTCAGGCATTCCTTTTTTATCGCATACCACTCAAGATGGAATAAACTGCCTCGTTGCTGTAAATGGGGGATTAGTCCCTTTAGAAAACATTAAACAAGAGCTATTTATTGCCGGCAAGCATTTGGCTGATTATCCACTATGTACCACTGAGATAATGATTGGCTATTTACCTGGCACTGAAGCTATCAGACGATCAGGTTGCTATGAAATCGACGGAATTAGCATTAATGCGGATGGTGCGGCACCTTTATTTTGTTTAGATATCAATATGCTCACTGGATTACGGTCGCCCGCCCACACTGAATTAGTTGAATTACTAAAACAATGCCAAGGCAATAAAGCTAGCATTTTTGATTTGGTAAAAATCCCCGAACTTAAAGAACAATTAATCAACTCTGCTAGTGGTGATAGTCGCTTAGAACGAGCCGTTGAAATTGCTCACGAACGTTTAACTAAAATTATAAATAAACTAGACATCGAAAAAGAACAGCTTTTTAAGGATAAATGGCCCGTTACAAAGCCCATGTTATTTATGTCTATGGGCGGCGCGGGTGCCGGTAAAACGGCAGTAGAAGACATAGCAAAAGCGCATTGTAGTGATAATTATGTAATCGCTTCTTTAGATGAATTTAGAAAAAAAAGTGATCTTTATCAAGTGCTCACAGCGGCTAGTCATCATAGTGATGATTATGTCTATGTTGAACCTTTTGCTAATAGACTAAGAGACGCAGTCGCGGAACATGCCAAACAGAATCATATTAATTTACTTTATGATGGCACGGGCATTCCTTATCAGCCTCGTTATTCAACTATCATTCAGCAATTTGCAGAGGCCGGTTTTTACACTCAAATAACAGCCGTTGATGCCTTTATAGTTAAACCTAAAGATCGTGAATATGAGTTGATTCGCTCGAATGTCATAGATAGCGTTAAAGAGCGTTACGAAACTACAGGCCGGGCTCTGCCCTGGGTAGTAACAGTCGATAAACATATACGAGCACCTCGATCTTTCTTTAACGCTTTAGAACATCAACAATTAGAAAAATTGTCCTTATTTGCTAATGATGGCGAAAAAGATCGGCATTATTTAGTAGCAGAAAGCTTTTCATTTGCTGATCAAGAAGTTCGTGATCTACAACAGCACCAACTAGCTGGCACATTAAAACCTTATTTTGAGTTATTGATTAAAAATCATCATGAATCAATATTAAGTTATTTAGCTCAAAACGACAGTGCTCAATTAGAGAGACTGATTAATAGAAATCCATTTTTTTCAGAAACTAACGTAGCCTTTCAAATTTATCACAGCAATGCCGGCAATCGTGTACTGATTATTTATAACGCTAGGCGCTTGGTCGATTTTGTCGAAAAGAGGCAATTAAATCCTAATGCTTCTGGGGTTGAGGGTTTATTACACAAACCTGAATCATTGGCTTTTCATGTAGACCCTTATGCAAAAGATCCGTGGATAACAAGATTACAAGAATGATATTAATCGTTATATAAATCATTGCATTAGCGATGCTTTTACTTGAACCCTATCCCTAACTGCCCACAGTCAATAATATAAATAATTGTTTCACTTGTAGGAGCGACAAATTCGCCCAGTAATTCAATGATTCATGATACTGGGCAAATTTGTCGTCCCTACAAATTCAACTCCAGCCCAACACTGACAGAGGGGGCTCGGAGGGGGTTATAAAACAGCTGAATGCATAGAAGATTAACTCAAAGAAAACTTATGATTCGCTAAATAAAATATAAGACAATAGTCACAACAAAACTCCATCACACCTATCACTCAGCCCAATAGAGGATAAATGCATGTCAGACATCAAAGTTTATAATGTAAAACCTGAGATTGCGGTATCTGCGCATATTAACGCCGACAGCTATCAACGACTTTATAAGCAATCTGTAGAAGAGCCTGAAACCTTCTGGGCAGAGCAAGCTCAGCAGTTTTTACAGTGGGAAAAGCCTTGGCATACTGTCATGAATTACGACTATCCCACGGGATTTATTCGTTGGTTTGAAGGTGGAACGCTAAACGTCAGCGTCAACTGCATCGATAGACATCTTGAAACACGTGCCGATCAAATCGCACTTATTTGGGAAGGTGATAATCCCGCTCATGATAAAAAAATTACATATCGTCAATTGCACGAAGACGTTTGTAAATTTGCTAATGTTCTAAAAGAGCTAGGCGTTAAAAAAGGCGATAGGGTTTGTATCTATTTACCTATGATTAGCGAAGCGGCTAGCGTCATGTTAGCTTGCACACGCATAGGCGCGGTGCATTCGGTTGTCTTTGGTGGTTTTTCTGCTGAAGCCCTAAAAGACCGAATATTAGATTCTGATTGTCAGTATGTTGTTTGCGCTGATGAAGGTTATCGGGGCGGTAAAACAATTGCCATTAAAGCTAATGTTGATATAGCTGCGGCATTATGCCCACAACTTAAAAAAGTCATTGTCATTAAAAATACTGGCAACCCAGTAGAGTGGCATGAGCATCGTGATATTTGGTATCAGCAAGCAATGTCAGAAGCTTCAAGCATTTGTCCCCCTGAAGAAATGCATGCAGAAGACCCTTTATTCATCCTCTATACCTCAGGTTCCACAGGAAAACCTAAAGGCATATTACATAGTACCGGCGGTTATTTGTTATATACCGCGATGACCCATAAATATGTATTTGACTACCATGACGGTGATATTTATTGGTGTACGGCTGATATAGGTTGGGTCACTGGCCATTCATACATGATTTACGGGCCTTTATGTAACGGTGCTACGACCTTGTTATTTGAAGGTGTACCTACCTACCCAGAAGCAGACCGTTTTTGGCGCGTTATAGATAAGCATCAGGTTAATATTTTTTATACCGCACCTACCGCTATTCGAGCTCTGATGGCACAAGGCAATGACTTTGTAGACCGTACTGATCGCAGTAGTCTACGTATACTGGGTAGCGTAGGTGAACCTATAAATCCTGAAGCATGGGAATGGTATTATCATATAGTCGGTAATGAAAGCTGTCCTATTATGGATACATGGTGGCAAACAGAAACCGGCGGCATTTTAATTACGCCATTACCCGGCGTGACCGCTTTAAAACCCGGCTCCGCCACCCTGCCCTTTTTTGGCATCATCCCTGAGATTATGGATAATGAAGGTCAGATCATGGAAGGTGAAGCTTCAGGAATACTCGTTATTAGTCGCCCTTGGCCTGGTCAAGCTCGATCTTTGTATGGCGATCATCAGCGATTTGTAGAAACCTATTTTAAAAACTACCCCGGTTATTATTTTGCCGGTGATGGCGCCAATCGTGATGCCGATGGTTATTTTTGGATTACCGGACGCGTTGATGACGTTATCAATGTATCCGGTCATCGCATGGGCACTGCTGAAGTTGAAAGCGCCTTAGTTTTACATCCACTGGTTGCAGAAGCCGCTGTAGTGGGTTATCCCCATGACATCAAAGGCCAAGGTATTTATGCTTATGTCACTTTAAATATCGGTATAACACCCTCAGAAGAACTGCGATTAGAACTCATCGCTCTAGTACGATCTGAAATTGGCGCTATTGCTAACCCCGACATTATTCAATGGTCACCTGGCTTACCCAAAACGCGTTCTGGAAAAATTATGCGTCGTATATTGCGTAAAGTAGCAGCTAATGAATTAGATAATTTAGGTGATATTTCCACCCTAGCCGATCCAGTTGTCGTGGATGACATTATCAAAAACCGAGTTAATAGATAAACCCTCAATTTTAGGATGAGCTTCATACTCATTCAGCAGCTATCGCTCTTGCTTTAAAGCAAAGTTAAATTCAGTCACTGTAGGGTGTATGCCCTACAGATTAGTAGTTATGTTCATTAGCTAATTCCTGAATACGATCGTAATCGGCATTCAATCCTAAGCGTAATACGCTAAGAACCAGTATTTTCCATTGTTCCATACCAGGCCGACCGGTCTTTGCGCTCGCTTTGCCTTCTGCACCTACCCGTTTCGGCAATACTTCTTGAAGGATAGTAAAAACCCGTTCTCGTAACGCCGCATTTGTGTAAATGTACTGAAGTCCACGCAATAACTGAGGGATATCATCACGAGATTTCGGATTAAA
>TBL_comb47_HYPODRAFT_10000317_pt1 | contig 63405 bp, 39 predicted proteins | sample TroBogypolimnion_40_FD_10682 | JGI IMG/M metagenome (IMG submission 10682)
GCCTTTCTCCTTTTGCCTTTCTCTCAGCGTAGCAGCGCTGTTGCACACCAGAGCAGCGGAGCCTGTCCGTGGAGATCTCCGACGATTCGTTTGCGCTGCAGATAGTAGTCGTGGTCGTTTTTGATGTTGGTGCCTTCGCAGACTTCGGTCAGCTCATCGTTGGCATTGATGTACCCTGTCAGTGCCAGCCATCCCTTTCGGGCAGCAGTGCCGTAGATTTTTTTATCCAACCATCCCTGCTTCACCCCTGTGATCATTGCATAGGTAAACATGGCTGTACCGGAGCTCTCTTCCCAGGCCTTCGGATCGTCTATGATTTGCCTCCACATACCGCCCGGCTCCTGATATTTGAGCAGTGCGGCCATCATCTTGTGGTATCCTGCCATGATTTTTTCCCTATCGGGATGGTTCTTCGGCAGGCTGCGCAGGATCTCTGCCATTCCTGCAGCCATCCAGCCATTGCCACGGCCCCAGCTGTAGTGAGTCTCCGGTGAATGGTAGAACAGCCCATTAGGCAATTGGATCTTATCCAGATACAGAAGCATCTCCTTGGCTGCACGGTCGATGTATTTCCTGTCGCCGGTAGCCCGGAAAGCCTGTGCCTGGACTGCTGTTATCATAAACATGTCGTCGATCCAGATGCGGGTCTGCCACGAATAGCCCTGGTCGGACCAGACTTTCTGTTCCTTTTGGGCTTCAGTCGGGAGGGTCCATTGGGCATCGGCATACAGCAAGCCCAGATCCAGGTATTTCTGATTCTTGGTTTTCAGGTACAACTCCAGCGGTACCGCCCCGAAGACGTTGTTGTCGACGTGATTTGGTTTTGGCTGCAGATTTTGTTCGGTACCAAACAAAGGGGTAAAGCGGGCTTCGAACCGGTTGAAAAGGGGCTGGTTTGCCGTCACCTCAGCAAACCACATTCCGCCCAGCCAGGCACATACATCGGGGTAGGTAATCTGGGTTGGAGGAACCTCCGGGTGGGTATTTCCGTAGCGGGAATGCGCCGTCTTCAGAAATTTTTCGGCAATCCGTGTGCCGATTTCCATCGGAGATTTTTGTGCCGGCCAGTGTTTCAGGTCGGAGTCTTTAGTTTTTGTCCGGGCGTTTGAAATTGTCGGGGTCAGGATAAAAATGCACAGAAAAACTATTGCTGCCGTGCGGGCGACGCTGAAAAATAGTGATCTCATATTTTCGGTTTGTAGAAGTGTGGTCAGACAAAGTTAATCAATTTAACAATTGGCGTTCAGGCCAGAAATTACATTTTTTGGCCACGGTAAAGTCACATTTATCTGTGGAGTCCTTGTCCCGCAACGACCATGGCCGAACTTCCAATTTGGATTCAAATGGAATTGCAAAGTATTGTATTTCAGACTTGTCTTAATAATTTTGAAAATTTGTTAACAATAAAAAATGACATTAAACTTTTCAATTGAAGTGACATCCAAGGGAAAAATGAGGAATGGGGGCAAAAATATTTTTTTGGAATCCAGACAACGGATGAATGCCGACCCGAAATTCAAGGAGGGATCATCCCCGGAAGGAGAGATAGGTCGGAGATAGTTTGAGCAAGGAAGCCGGTATTAAAAATAGAAAGGAGGCCAACAGGATGAAACAAAGTGACAGAAAATGAAACAGCCGATCACAGTGCCCGAAAACACCAAAATTTCGGTAAAAGCTCTGGAAACGCAAAGGGATTGAACTTCCGGTTCGGTCAAGGTAGAAACGGTTCATTCAAAATCTAAAACAAACATTTATAAACAATTAAAACGAAAGGTCATGAAACAATTTACATTTCTAGTTGTTGCGTTACTCGCATTTTCAACTATCTCAAGTGCCCAGGTGGATCCTTCCACCTTAAAGAAGGAGATCAAGGAGATCAGCAAACAGGAGAGTGCCCTAAAGAAGGAGAAGAAAGAGGACATGAAAGCCTTGCGGAAGCTCAATGGGCAGGAGGTAAGCAACCAGTCCAGGCAACAATTTCAATCCGATTTTGCCAAGGCAACGGATGTCAGGTGGAAGAGGTCTCCCTATTTTGATGAAGCAACTTTTACCCTGGACGGGAAGGTAAAGATTGCTTATTACGATCACGATGCAAAACTGGTAGGGACTACTGAGATCTTGACTTTTGGGGAGTTGCCTGACAAGGCTCAGAAGGTGATCAACGAAAAATACAAGGATTACAAAAAGGGGGCAGTCGTCTTTTTCGATGACAACGAATTCAATGACACGGATATGCTACTGTACGGACAACAGTTTGACGATGAAGACAACTACTTTGTTGAAATGAGCAAAAGCAATGAGAAAATGGTCGTAAGGGTGAAACCCGACGGGGAGGTATTTTTCTTCACCAATCTCAAATAGGACAAGACAATTGCACAACCGGCCAGTCTCTCAGTGGTTGTACCACTGGGAGATTGTTGTTGGTGGCCAAATTCAGTGCATCGTTTGTTAATGACTGCTCAAGGTTATTTTACACTCCTTTAATCCCGGCGAGCTTGCTTTCAGCACCATACTGCCCTTGTCGGAAGTGGTTTGGATCACCGCCAGGCACATCCCGCTGAAGGTCCTTCGTTCAGAGCCCTTTGCCGGCTCCAGACTCAATGCATTTCCGTTGGCGAGCCCAACGATTTTTCCTTCGCCTTCCAGTTCAAAATGGATCAGGTTGTCGGCTCCCGGAACCAAAGTCCCATTTTCGTCCGTAATACGAGCCGTGACGAAGGAGAGGTCATTGCCCGAAGCATTCAAATTAGCTCTGTCTGCCGTTAATTCAATTTTATGGCATCCCCGGCGGTTTTCACCTGATCTGTGGCCACTAGTTTCCCGTTAAGGTATCCCTCGGCTTTGAGTACACCTGCCTCAAAAGGAACCTTCCAGCGAAGCGATAGTCTCCTTGAATCTTTTAATTTTTTGGTTTCCAGTGGTCTGCCGTTCAGCGAAAGCCTTACTTCGTCACAGTTGGTGTAGGCGACCACATCCACAGACTGGCCTGCTTTCCAGTTCCAGTGAGGGAGCAGGTGAACCATTGGTTCCCGGGTCCATTGACTCTTGTAAAAATAGTAACTGTCCTTTGGAAAACCGCAAAGGTCGAAAATGCCGAAATAGGAGCTGACAGCAGTCTTCTCGTAGGGTGCCGGTTCACCCAGGTAATCAAACCCTGTCCAGATGTACATTCCAGCCATCCAGGGACGCTCCTTGACCGCCTTCCATGCCTCTTCGTGGGTGGTTCCGCCTCCGGCATCGTCAAAGGCAGAGGTCTGGCCATCGGGGAAGGTCTTGGCGATCGAATCCAGCGTGAAATGATAGACCCCCCGGCTGTCGAACTGGGAGGTTGTTTCGCTGGCCAGATAGAACCAATCCGGGTGTTTGCCTTTCAGTTCATCGTAGGCATCGATGGTGTAGTTGAACCCCACTACATCCACGGCAGCCGTCATTCCTTTTTTCTCTGCATCCCGCACGAAGTTGAAGGCGGAGGTGGTAAAACGGGTCGTGTCGTATTTCTTGATGATGCCCACCAGTTCGCGGGCTATTTCACCACCATTGGTACTGCCAGGGAACCACTGCTCCTTGATTTCGTTTCCGATGCTCCAGAAGATGACGGAGGGATGGTTTCTGTCGCGTTTGACCATGTCCGAGATCTCCCTTTCATGCCACTCCCTGAAATAATTCTGAAATCCGAAGGGAGCCGCATCCTTCCCGATGTACCAGCAGTCGAAGGTTTCATCCATCACAAGGAATCCCATCTTGTCGCACAATTCAAGCAGCTCGGGCGCCATCAGGTTGTGGCTGCACCGGATTCCGTTGCATCCCATCGATTTGAGCAGTTCCAGCTGACGCTGGAGGGCCCTGTCGTTCAATGCCGAACCAAGCGGACCCAGATCGTGGTGATCGCAGACGCCCAAAATCTTTACAGGTTTTCCATTCAGGATGAAACCGCTGTCGGTCCTGAAGGCAATCGAACGAATCCCGACCGGGGTTGTGTAGGAATCCTTGAGCTCCTTTCCAACATAAATCCTTGTAGTCAGCTGATAAAGCACCGGGTGTTCGATGTCCCATAGAATCGGTGATTTCAGAATCAAGGTTGATTTCACCTCCTTGACGGAGTTTGGTTCGGCTTTATCTCCCTGGAGATGGGTCGCCACCTCCCTGCCTGTAGCGTCAAGAAGCGTAGAGATCATTTTGAAGTTTGCCTTTTCCTTGCCCTCATTTTCAATTTTTGTCACGATGCTGACAGTGGCTTCTTTTGTGGAGAGCTTGGGCGTGGTCACAAAAGTTCCCCATTGGGCAACGTGAATGTCTGAAGCAGTGACGATCCAAACGTGCCTGTAGATGCCTGCTCCCGTGTACCACCTCGAATCGGGCTGTTTGGAGTTGTCCACCTTAACGGCAAGTAAATTCTCACCCATTTGAAGCCAGGGCGTAAGATCGTATTGAAATGTGGCATAGCCGTATGGTCTTGTTCCAAGTGCGTGCCCGTTTAGGTAAACCGTGCTGTTTTTGTAGACTCCGTCGAAGACGATAAAATATTTTTTGCCTTCTGCCGGATTCAGCTCAAACCTTTTCCGGTACCAGCCAATGCCTCCGGGCAGCAATCCCCCCTGGTGACCCGATGGATTGTCAGGGCGAAAACTTCCCTCGATGCTCCAGTCGTGGGGAAGGTCCAGGCTACGCCATTTCAGATCCTGGTAAGAGGGTTGTTCTGCCTGCGGAATGTCACCAAGGTGGAATTTCCAGTTGGCATCAAAATTTTTCCTGCCGGATGGTTGTGCGGATAGATTTAAGCCGGCAGAGCAGAAACATATCAGAAAAACGGCTATTCGTATGCTCATTGATTTATCTTATGTTGTAGTTAATCAGTTGCTTGTCAATTCTATTTTCCCCCCTGTCAACCCAGGTGAAGAGGCGTTCAAATTGATATCCCCTTTTTTGTCTGTACTCTGAACGACAATCTGGCACATGCCGCTGAAGGCCCTGCGCTCTTTCCCTTTGGCCGATTCCAGGCTGATTGGGTTGCCATTGCCCACACCTGCGATGATCCCCGCTCCGGACAGGTCAAAATGAATCAGGTTATCCGCATCCGGTACCAGATTTCCTTCGCTGTCTTTTACTTTTACCGTGATGAAGGCAAGATCTTTTCCATCGGGAGAGAGGTGCGACCTGTCGGCAGTCAGCTCAATCTTTGCTGCTTCCCCGGCAGTTCGGACCACTTCCGTGGCAATCAGCTTCCCGTTTTTATATCCCTCTGCCCGAAGTGTACCGGGCGAAAAGGGAATTTTCCAGTCAAGTGACAATTTTTGTCCTTCGCCGAGGTCAATCACCTTGTCCCATTGCTGGGTATAATAGTTGATTTTGGTCTTTGCGAATGTCTGCACCCCGATTAGTTTTTCATTCAGATAGAGTTTGACCGATTCGCAGTTGGTATAGGCCACTACATCGATGGTATCACCCACTTTCCAGTTCCAGTGGGGAAGCAGGTGCAAGACAGGCTCATTGGTCCATTGGCTCTTGTAAAAATAATAGACATCTTTGGGGAATCCGCAAAGGTCAACAATTCCAAAGCTTGAGGAGATACAGGGATAGGGATAGGCAGGTTCTCCAAAATAGTCGAAGCCGGTCCAGACAAATAGGCCTGCTACATAGGGTGTCTCTTTGACTGCTCTCCAGGTCGTCTGGGTAATCATGGTAGCAGGACGGTCGTAGTAGGTTCCCCTGTTGTCGAACGAGGAGCAATGGAGATCTGGAGTCGGTAAACCTGGTTTATCAGCCGGGAAATGGTAAATCCCCCTGTCGCTGAGGGAGGAGGTGGTTTCACTGGCGATAAAAAAGCCATTCGGATGTTTTGCCTTCTCTTCGGGGTATCTTTCGACGGTGTAATTGATGCCGATCACATCCACCTTGTCTGACATAAAGGTGGTATCTGCACGCCAGACTCCCGCAAATGCGGAGGTAGTAAAACGTGTATTGTCATATTTTTTGATGATTCCGTCCAACTCTTTGGCAATGGCTGCCCCGCCATATTTGGTGTGGTTCTTCTCGGGAATTTCGTTGCCAATGCTCCACAGGAAGATGCAGGGATGGTTTCTGTCGCGCAGCACCATGTCGGAAAGATCCCGTTCGTGCCAATCCCTGAAATAGAGGTGGTAATCGTATTTCATCTTTTCGAGGTACCAGACATCGAAAGCCTCGTCCATCACCAGAAATCCCATTTTGTCGCAAAGGTCGAGCAGATCGGGTGAAGGCGGATTGTGGCTGGTCCGGATGGCGTTGCAGCCAAAACTCTTCAGTATCTCCAACTGACGCGTCAATGCCCTTGTATTCAGCGCCGTACCCAGACAGCCCAGGTCATGGTGCATGCATACGCCAAGAACCTTGACACACTTGTTGTTGAGGAAGAATCCGCTGTCTGACCTGAAAGTGATGGAACGAATGCCAAAGGTGGTGAAATAGGTGTCTGTCAAAACATTTCCGTTATAGACCTCACTTTTTAACCGGTACAAATCCGGATGATAAGTACTCCAAAGTCGTGGACGGGAAATCCGGATACCGGTATGGATTTCGAGACGGGAGGCAGGATCAACTCTCCCTGATTGTGTTTGAGCGGCGATTCTCTCTCCTTTTGGGTCCAGTATGGTGGAGACAACGCGGATATTGGCCCTCTTGCCTCCCTCATTGGCAATGGAGGTTTCAACCTGTACTTCTGTCTCTTTTGCAGACACTTTGGGTGTTGTGACATAGGTGCCCCAGTGGTTGACATGGATGGCAGCAGTAGTAGTCAGCCAGACATGCCTGTAGATGCCCGAACCCGAATACCATCGCGAATTGGGTTGCTGTGAATTGTCGACTTTCACGGCAATGAGGTTGTCACCTTCCTTCAGGCAGGGAGTCAGTTCGTACTCAAAAGTGGAGTATCCATAAGGACGATTGCCAAGCAGATGGCCATTCACCCAGACCGTGCTGTTCATGTAAACCCCGTCGAACTGAATGAAGCGAAATTGGTCGGTAGTTCCGGAAACCTTGAATGTTTTTCGGTACCAACCGACTCCTCCCGGCAGGGATGCACCCGAATTGGCAGCCGGGTTATCGGGTTTGAAATTTCCTTCTATGCTCCAGTCATGGGGCAGGTTCAGCTGGCGCCAGCTCTGGTCGGGGTAATCGCTTCTCTCTGCTCCCTGGATGTCGCCGGGATGAAATTTCCAATTTGCGTCAAAGTTCTCCCTGCCGGCGGGTTGGGAGAAGAGCTGGGTCGGTGAAATGAAAATCAGTGTCAGTAAAATTTTGAATTTCAGTAGCATGTAATTGGATATGTAAATTTTGCAAGGTCTGTCAAACGGTTAATCTGACAGTGAATCCTTGCACGAACTGAACCAGCATTCACACTGCCAGAATTAGCCGGATACCGGATCTTATTTTGATTTGCGTAATAGTCGTAGTCGAAAAATCAGATCAGCCGGAGACTCAAACCTGAACCGTCCGGGATGAAATAAAAATCATTCAAATATACAAGTTGGAACGAAGAATTGAAAGGCAGAATTTCGGACGTAAAATCTGCCCAAACGTCGATGGAAATTGCCCAAACGTCTATTTTAATTGGAAGATTGCAGTCAGTTCTGTTGCTTCACTGCAAAATTGAACTAAATTATGAAGACAACACAAACTAGTTTACTGATGGCCGGACTGCTGATGATCCTAACCGGATTTTCAGGCATGGCCCAAAACAAAGTCTGGAAACTGGAGGATTGCATCAACTATGCGCTGGATAAAAATATCCAGGTGAAGAAGGCAGATCTTACCAACAACCAAAACAAACTCTATTCAGACCAGGCTCAAGCAAACAGGTTGCCCTCCCTGGGAGCTACCGCCAGCCAGAACTTCAACTGGTACAAGGGCTTCGACAATACAACCGGACAGTACGGCAGCAGCAGCGGATCCAATAGCTCCAGCTATGCCGTGAACTCCAATGTGACGCTGTTCAACGGTGAGAAGTTGAATAAAAAAATCAAGGTGGCTTCCATTGATCTGGAAAGCGGTAAATTTTATTCCGAATCGGTGCGGGAATCGGTCGGAATCAGTATTCTGAATGGTTACCTGCAGGTGTTGTTCAGCTATGAAAGCGTCAACAACGCAAAGAAACAGATCGAATCCACTACGCAGCAACTGGCTTTGGCCAAGGAAAGGATGGAGCAGGGGGTGATCTCTCTGGCCGACTATCTCCAGATCAAATCTGAGCTGGCAACAGAAAAATCAACCCTTGCAACGGCAGAGAGCCAATTGGCCATCAACAAGGTAACTGTGATGCAGCTGATGGATTATCCGGTAGACAAAAACTTTGAAATAAGTTCACCGAATCTGGATAGCCTGTTGCTGAAATCCTACCAGCCTGATGCCCAGGAAATTTACAACCTGGCCTTGGGAATCAAACCCGAAATCAAGAATGCAGAACTGAACAAGCAGGCAGCCGGACTGAATGTCGACATTGCCAGGGCCGATTATTTGCCCAGTCTTTCTCTGGGTGCTGGATTGTCAAGCAGTTACTCGAGTCTGACAACGGGTTCGGATTACTCTGCGCAGCTGAAGAACAAGATCAATCCGGCCATTGGTTTTTCTCTTTCCATCCCCATTTTTCAGAAAAATCAGATAAGGACGAATGTTAGCCTGGCGAAAATAGCGGTTTCCAATGCTGAACTCGACGAGCTCAACACCAAAAATACCCTTCGCAAAGCGATCGAGCAAGCCTGTGCAGATGTGGACAAGGCAAAATCAGATTATGCTGCCAGTCAGGAGCAGATGCAGTCAACCAAAGAATCGTACGATGTTACGGACGAGAAATACAAGGTTGGATTGCTCAATTCTGTCGACTTCCTGGTTCAGAAAACAAACCTGATCACTGCCGAAAGCAAACTGCTGCAATCTAAATTCAGTCTGATATTTGGCTACAAGGTGCTCGATTTTTACAAGGGAATTCCTTTGACCCTCTAACCAAACAACATTTTAATTTATTCCTGAAAGAAAATCATTTAAATAAACAACCATGAAGAAGAAATATTTGTATCTCGGATCCGCAATCGTCCTACTCGCCGTCGGATTCTATGCATTCACACTTTTCCGCAGTTCAGATCAAACCTATGTATTCGAAACGGTGAAAGTGGGCAAGGGGACCATCAGCAATACGGTTACCGCCACCGGAACACTCGAAGCCATCAAAACGGTTTCCGTAGGGACACAGGTTTCGGGTGTAATTACCAAGCTTATATGTTGATTTCAATTCCCAGGTAAAAAAGGGAGAGCTGTTGGCTCAATTGGATGAAACGCCGCTGATTGCCCAGCTCGACCAGTCCAAATCATCTGTCGACCAGGCAGAAGCTCAGGTGAAATACCAGAAGGCAACCTACGAACGGTATCAAACCCTGATTGTAAAGAAGTTGATTGCTCAGTCTGATTTCGACTTGGCTGAATACAATTACAAAAATGCAGTAGCTTCGCTGAAGAACGCACAGTCGGTTTACGATAAGAATAAAATCAATCTGGCGTATGCCAGGATCTACTCACCCATTGATGGCATCATTTTGAATCGTGCGGTGGATGAAGGCCAAACAGTGGCAGCAAGTTTTAATACACCAACCCTTTTTACCATTGCAAACGACTTAACACAGATGCAGGTTGAAGCGAAAATCGATGAGGCAGACATAGGTCAGATCATGATGAATCAGCGGGTCAAATTTACGGTAGATGCCTTCCCGGACCTTAAATTCAACGGTACAGTTTCAGAAATCAGAAAGCAGCCGGTTGTGACCAACAATGTAGTAACCTACACCGTAATCATCAAGGCACCCAATCCGGATACCAAACTAATGCCGGGGATGACTGCCAGTACCGTGATTTATGTCAATGAAAAAGTTGAGATTCCGGTTGTTCCTGGCAAGGCACTCCGTTTTACACCTGATCAGACAGTATACAAAGATTACCTGAAATCGCTGCCAATGGGGAGTGCGGGTTCCATGGCCAAGGAGGTTCCTGCCGCCGAGGGAAAGGGATCCAAAAACAGTTTTGTCTGGACCAAGAACGGTGATGTCATCCAGCGCACAGAGGTGAAAATCGGAGAAAATGACGGTATCAACTACGAATTGCTTTCCGGATTAAATCAGGGCGATGAAATCGTTCTTTCCCTGACAGCCGTGAAAATCAATGCAGAGGTCAAAAAGGCCGCAAAGAGCCCATTCATGCCACAACGTCCGGGACAAAGAAGATAAGCAAAATGAACAAAGCTATCATAGAGGTTATTAACCTCAAAAAATATTTCGAAGTGGGCGACATGGTCGTTCAAGCCCTGAAAGGGGTCAACCTCCAGATCATGCAGGGAGAGTTTGTCGCCATCATGGGAGCCAGCGGTTCGGGAAAATCAACGATGCTCAACATCCTTGGCTGTCTCGATAAACCAACCGCGGGCGATTACAAACTGGATGGAATCAGCGTGGCTGATCTGAACAGGAATGAACTCGCGGAGTTGCGGAATGCAAAGTTGGGATTCGTCTTTCAGTCCTACAACCTGCTTACACGGACCTCAGCCCTTGAAAACGTGGAGCTGCCGCTTTTTTACAACAACGAGGTCAAATCAAAGGAGCGCAAGGAGCGTGCGATTGCAGCACTGGAAGCAGTTGGCCTGGCCGACAGGATGCACCACATGCCCAACCAGCTCTCCGGAGGGCAGCAGCAAAGGGTCGCGATTGCCCGTTCACTGGTTAACGATCCTGTGGTAATCCTTGCGGACGAAGCGACAGGAAACCTGGATACCAAGACCTCCTACGAGATCATGGAGCTCTTCCAGCGCCTGAATTCCGATGAAGGTAAAACGATCGTCTTCGTGACGCACGAACCGGATATTGCCCGCCTCACTTCAAGAAACATCATCTTCCGCGATGGATGGGTGATTAAGGAACAGATCGTTGAGGACAGGGCCATTGCTGCCGAAATGCTTAAATCATTGCCCGTTGGGGAACACGAAGTTTAAAAAATCCAACCATGAACTATTTTAATTTACTAAGAATAGCCAAAAATGCACTGATGCGCAACAAATTCAGGGCATTCCTGACGATGTTGGGTATCATCATTGGGGTCGCTTCCGTGATTGCCATGCTGGCCATTGGGCAAGGATCCAAGAAAAGTATACAGGATCAGGTGGCAAGCATGGGATCCAACATGGTGTTCATCATGCCTGGCTCCCAGCAACGGGGAGGCGTAATGATGGGAAACTCAAGCAGCCAGTCACTCAAATTGACGGATTTGGAAGCCATCAAACAGCAATGCGTGAACATTTCTGCCGTATCCCCTGAGGTTCGCACCAGCGGACAAGTGGTTTTCGGAAACGAAAACTGGCCAAGTACCATTTACGGTGCCAATACCGAATATCTCGACATCAAAAAATTCGGGGTGGAAAGTGGCAGGATGTTTACGGAACGGGAAATTACCAGCCTGGCAAAGGTGTGTCTGATAGGTAAAACCATCATAGAGAAGATATTCCCCAAGGGCATGGATCCCATCGGTCAGACCATCCGGTTTAAAGATATACCGATGAAAGTGATCGGCGTACTGAAAGAAAAGGGTGAAAATTCCTTTGGTCAGGATCAGGATGATCTGCTGATTTCTCCCTACACCACCGTGCAACGCCGCTTCCTGGCCATCGATTACATCCAGGGCATTTTTACTTCGGCTGTCAGTGAAAAGCAAGCGGATGCAGCGATCGACGAGCTACAGGCGGTGATGCGCAAACAGCACAAGATCACCAAACCCGAAGACGATGATTTCAGGGTGATGTCCCAATCCGAACTGATCAAGACCTTCACCTCCGTCAGCGATATCCTGACGACCCTGCTGGGTGCAATTGCCGGAATTTCCCTTTTGGTTGGCGGCATCGGCATCATGAACATCATGTATGTTTCAGTAACGGAGCGGACCCGCGAGATTGGACTTCGCATGTCGATCGGAGGCAAGGGCCGAGATATTTTGATGCAATTCCTCATTGAGTCAACCATGCTTAGCGTCACAGGAGGGGTGCTCGGCATAGGCTTGGGATATATGGCCAGTGCCGTCGTCGGAATGCTGATGGGCTGGCCGGTGGTCATCATGACCCAATCCGTTGTGCTGTCGTTTCTGGTATGTGCTGCCATCGGAATTTTCTTCGGCTGGTATCCTGCAAAGAAGGCCTCCAACCTGAATCCCATCGATGCATTGAGATACGAATAATTAAATCAGGACTGCTTTTCCCAAGAGGAGAGGCAGTCCTCATTTTTTATCCACGTCTGTTTCCAACTTTAACCTTCAAATGTTATCTTTGATAAAAATGGCATCCATGTTTAAAATTCGGTCTGTTTCAGATAAAAAGCTCAAGTTTACACTCCACACCATTGCCTGGATACTGATCATCCTTATCCCGTTCTACCTGAACAGTGCTTTTGGGGGAAATCAGCACCGGCTGAATCAGTTCTATGCACACACCTTCTCTGCCGCATTCGTCTTTTATGTGGGATACATCTGGCTGGTTCCCAGATTTTTCCTAAAGGAAAGGTATTTGATTTACCTGCTGATTCTGGTGGTCGTGATCAATGCCTCCTATTTCATGACCTCCTACATCAACGATTACATGCTGTTTGATCCAGCCGAAGATGCCAAATTCCAGGAGTTTATTCACAAGATGGCAGAAAATGGAGTAGATTTTAAGGCTCCGATGAAGGCTTTCGGCTACTACAACCACGTACTCGCTTCGCTGTTGATATCCGGATTTGCCATTGGTTTGGGACTCATCGACAAACTGAAGCAGAACGAAAAAAAGCAGAAAGAGATGGAGAAAGAGAAACTGCACTCCGAACTGGCATTCCTTAAAAATCAGGTTAGCCCCCATTTTTTCTTCAATACGCTAAACAACATCTATTCCCTCATCGGCATTGACGGACCAACGGCGCAGGAGTCGGTGCTGAAACTCTCCAAGATGATGCGGTACCTTTTGTACGAATCGGAAAACGGAGAAACCCTGATGAGCCACGAACTTGATTTCATGAACAATTACATCGAACTGATGAAATTGAGACTGAATCCAAGGGTCGAACTGCAAATCGAATTCCCGAATGAGTTTGCTGATTTCCAGATTCCACCGCTGCTTTTCATCCCTTTCATAGAGAATGCCTTCAAACATGGTTCTGGTCACCGCGAACCTTCTACCATAAAAATAGTCATGCAAATTGATGAACGCAAGATATTTTTCTTTTCCGAAAACAGCATCTGCAAGGGGCCACAGACCGGAGATCTTCAACATTCGGGTATCGGACTCGAAAATGTAAAGAAGCGACTGGGATTGCTGTTTCCGGGTAAATATGAACTGAACATTCAGAACGGAGAGACTATTTTTAGTGTCTCCCTTAACATTGTAAGAGACAAATTGTTGTCCTGAAATTTTTTGACCATTATTGGCTGTACATCCATCATCCGATGACAGCCCCTCCGATTAACCCTGGCTCGAAACCCATCTTTTTGGATGGATGCTTGCCGAGGCTATTCCGAATGAAGGGTGTTGAAGCCAAATTCACTGGAGTGATGCAGAAGCAGTCCCGGATATTACGGGGATGATCCGACAACCAATGATTAACCAACGAAACTGACGAATGAAAATCAAGACCATTGCCATCGATGATGAGCCTCTTGCCCTGAAACTCGTGAGCGACTACATCCGGAAAACACCCTATCTTGAATTGGTGGGATCCTTTGACAATCCGTTGGATGCCATTGATTTTCTGTCCAGCCAGGAGGCAGAACTCATCTTTGTGGACATCCAGATGCCCGATCTGACAGGGATTGAGTTTACCCGGACGCTGGAAGGAAACCATAAAATCATTTTTACCACTGCCTACGAAAAATATGCACTCGAAGGTTTTAAACTGAATGCGGTCGACTATCTTCTGAAGCCCTTCAGCTACGAGGAGTTTCTGAAGGCGGCAGGGAAAGCCCACAAAATGTCGGAGTTGGAGGCTAACTCTACCCCTACCATTGAAGCCAATAACCAGTTTCTTTTTCTGAAATCTGAATACAAAATACGTCGGATCAATTTCAATGATATCCTGTACATAGAAGGATTGAAGGACTACATCAAAGTTTATACGACGGGGGAGGACAAGCCCTTGTTGTCACTCAACTCCATCAAATCACTGGAGAGTAAACTGCCGGAAGAAAAATTCATGCGGGTGCACCGTTCGTATCTGGTCAACCTCGAAAAAATAGAGACCATCGAACGCAGCAGGATTATTTTCGGCAAAACCTACATTCCGATCAGCGATCAGTACAAGGAAAAATTTCAGGAATTTCTGGACAAAAATTTTCTGTAGTCCCTCTTTTTTTCATATTTGCCTATTCCTGGTTCCAATCCGGGAGGCAATTGGAATTTTCATTGATTGCAGGATGCAAGAAATGATTAACTTTGATCAAACCACCAAGTTGGGTAAATTCGTGGTTCGAAACTGGCTGACTAAACAATGGAAGAACTCCGCGGAACAAATGCGATCAATCCGGAAGAGATCATCCGAAGATTGAAAAGGGATGATAAATCGGCTGTCGACGATCTGTTTGAATACTATTATCCCCGGCTGTTTCAGTTTTCAAAATCCATCCTGAAGATTGATAGTGAAGTTGATGATATCCTTCAGGAGGTATTCGTCAAACTTTGGCTCAACAGACAAAACATTCACAATCCGGAGACATTCAACGCCTACATTTTCACCATCACCAAAAATGAGGTTCTCAACCTGATCAGGTCCAAACTAAAGGATCATCAATTCCGGGAAAAATTGTACCTTTTTGCTGTGGCAGAAGAATACCAGGTTCAGCGTGAACTGGAGTACGACGAAATCAGAACCGGAATAGAGAGGATTGTCTCCAATCTCCCCGAAAGGCGACAACAAATTTTTAAACTTAGCCGGACAGAAGGACTTTCCAACAAGGAAATTGCCCGACAACTTGAAATCTCCGAAAAAACTGTAGAGGATCATATTACCCACGCAATCAAGAAAATACGGGCCTCCCTTGCGGAGATGGGGATTCTGTCTCTCCTCTATTTTTATCTTTTCTTGTAATTTTTTCACTTTCCGGGCAGGGGATGTCACCTCTTTCTGTGTAATACCTGTATAACATGAGAAAACCATTCAGCAAATATTTGCAGGGGACTGCCAGTCCCGAGGAGTTCGACTCGGTTTTGGAGGCAATGGGTGCAGCCGAAGCGGATGAGGGCCTGTCATTGGAACTCCTTAGACTTTGGGAAGATAGGTTGAATTCGGCTCCTGAGTCGAGGGATGGCAGCAGATTGCTGGATAAAATCCATCACCGGATTGCCCTGGAAGAATCGAAGGTGGTTGCCAAAAGGATCTCCTTGTACAGAAACCTGCTGAAAGTGGCTGCTATTTTGATTGTTGGTCTGATTGGCTCCATCATATGGGTGGATCAACCGAAAAAAGTGGTTGAACCAACCTATGTGCCTATCCTGGAAACGGTCTCGACTCCTTTTGGTGCAAGAACAAGTTTTAAATTGCCGGACGGATCTGACGTGTGGCTAAACTCGGGATCTTCGATCACATTTCCCCGACAATACGGGGCAGTCCGGAAAGTTGATCTGACAGGAGAGGCCTATTTCAAGGTGGCGAAAGACGGGAAACGATTCATTGTTAAAACGGGAAAGGGTCAGGTTGAAGTGATGGGAACCTCCTTTGATGTGAAGGCCTACCCCGAAGAAAATTTTGAAACAACGCTGGTGGAAGGAGTCGTGAAGGTATGTGACAAATCGCATCTGCTGGCAACGCTAAAACCCGGCCAGCGGTCGGTGCTAAATACTGCCGACGCCTTTAGTCTGAAAGATGTCAACACAGAGTTGATTACCTCCTGGAAAGACGGCAAACTGATATTTGTGAAAGAACCTTTTGCCAACGTGGTCAGGGAGCTTGAACGCTGGTACAACGTTAAAATAGAGATACAAGGAAACAGACTGAAAAACCTTGGTTATACCGGAACCATTGAGATGGAGACATTTGGAGAGATTCTTGAACTCATCAATACCACTACGCCAATCAAATATCAATACAACAAAAACACACGGGTACTGAAAATTGCAGGTAGGTAATACCTGCGTAAGATTCATAAATACAAGTTATTAACCAAACTGAAAGCATGAAGAAAAACAAACTGCCAAACAAAAAAAGATAAGGTGAGAATGGCCGTTCTCACCTTAAAATCAGACTAGATTTAAAAAAAAAATTAATTAAACCATTACAAAGTTATGAATAAATTGCTACGAAAAAATGGCGACCAGCCATTATTTTATCAATTTTTTAGAAAAATGAAACTAACTATCCTTCTCGTAACGGTGTCAATTTTAAGCTGTTTCTCTGCCGAATCCTATTCGTAGACCATGAAACTCACTATAGCCGAAAATAACTCGACACTGCTGAATGTGCTTAAGACGATAGAAGCACAAAGTGAATTCAAATTTTTCTACAACGAAAGTGTGGATGTCACCAGGATTGTGTCGGTAGAGGAAACCCAAAAGTCTGTTACCGAAATTCTTGACAAAGTTCTGACCAATACCTCTACCAAGTATAAGATTCTCGGACGACAGATTGCCTTGTACGACAAAGAGGAGATGGAACCTTTCTTGAGTGAGCAGCAGACCGGCAGAAAGATCGCAGGGAAGGTGACAGATGAATCTCATCAGCCCGTTCCGGGAGTATCCGTGGTGGTAAAGGGAACGACCATTGGCGTCACGACAGATAATTTCGGAGGTTTCTCCATGAACATCCCATCAAATGCAAAATCGATCATCTTCTCCTTTGTTGGCATGCGTACCCAGGAGGTATTGCTTGGCGGCAAAACGGAGTATGATGTGATACTTTCGGAAGCGACCACCAATCTGGAGGAGGTAGTTGCCGTAGGATATGGAACAACGAAAAAAGCCAACCTGACCACCTCCGTTTCAACTTTAAAAAATGACAATCTGGATGAGCGGGCAATTACCCGTGTCGACCAGGCCATGGTGGGACAAATGGCAGGTGTCAATGTGAAACAAACCACAGGTGCTCCGGGAAAAGCGTTTAGTATCCAGGTGCGCGGAACAGGATCCATCAGTGCAGGCAACGAGCCATTGTATGTCATTGATGGTTTCCCTTTGTCAACGGCCACGACCAACGGAGCAGGAAACTATGCGACAGGAAACCCGCTGGATAACATCAACCCAAACGACATTGAGTCGATTCAGGTTTTGAAGGATGCTGCCGCAGCTGCAATCTATGGTTCCCGGGCATCGAATGGGGTTATTCTTATCACCACCAAAAGAGGACAAACAGGCAAGCCCAAAATCACCTACAATACCTATTTTGGTATCAACGAAGCCAGCAGGAAAGTGGATATGCTGGATGGACAGGGGTGGATCGACAGGGCTACTGAAATCATCAATGGGCAATATCTTGCGGCCTACGGAGCAAAGGGAGCCAAAATTACGGATGATACAGCCACTCGCACGGCCATTGTCGGTTCTTTCAGCGCTACTTACTTTCTCGATCCGCGTTGGGCGCTTGCCGACCATGCCGGATTGGTCTTTATCAACTGGCAGGATCAGATCTTCAGGACCGGGAAAATGCAGAATCACGAAGTCACCGCCAGTGGTGGCAACGATATCGTAAAATATTTTGTATCCGGGAATTTTGCCAACCAGGATGGTTTTGTGAAGGACATGGGCTACAAGACCTATTCCGCTAGGGCCAATGTGGAGGTCAATGCAACCAGGCAATTGAAAGTGGGCATAAACATTGCCCCGACCTATTCTGTGATTGAAGACCCGGGAGTGGAGGGAAAGGACAACATTTTTCACCAGTCTCTGAGCATGAGTCCGGTTCAGGAAGCCGCCGGAGGAGTGTATGCGAACACATTCAACAATCCGCAGTATGTCTGGAGCAACACGACCAACAGTGTATTGGCCAAGCTGGAGAACATCGTCGGCGAAACCAAAAGGTTCAGGACACTTACTTCTCTTTACGGTGAATACGAGTTTATGAAAGGGCTATCCTTCAGAACCTCTATCAATCTCGACAATACGGATAACAGCTCCCGGTCCTATGTGCCTTATACGGTCTCAAGCACCCTGATCAGCCGCACATTTGATCCTGCCGGCAAGGCGCTTACCTCAAATACTTCCGGTACCTTCAATACCTACAAGAGACAGACGTTTGTAAATGAGAACACGTTATCCTATGCTACCACTTTTAAAGGTGTTCACAACCTGAATGTGCTGCTGGGTCAATCCTACAATTTTGACCGGACGGATAATTCATCCCTGGCCTCCAGTGGTGGTTATACCAGCAGTGTCATCCAAACGCTGAATGCCGCATCGGCAGTGACAGGCAGTTCCTCATCAACCCAAAATGTGCTGTTGTCCTATTTCAGCCGCGTGCAATACAGCTACAACAACAAATATCTGTTGTCGGCCAGTTTGCGTGAAGATGGTTCCTCCAGATTTGGATCGAATGCCCAGTATGGTATCTTTCCTTCCGCTTCCATTGGCTGGAACATTTTGAAAGAAGAGTTCATGAAAAAGGTAACCCTTGCCAGCGATTTGAAACTCAGGGCCAGCTACGGTGCCAACGGAACAAACAACCTGGGTTCAGATTATGCTCCCATACCCACACTGGTCTCTTCCGGTTATGCATTGGGAACGACTGCTGCAGCCGTCATCGGTCAGTCTCCAAGCAAAATTGCCAATCCTGACCTGCAATGGGAAAGGTCGGTTACCTATGATTTGGGATTGGATTTTGGTTTCCTGAAGAACAGGATCACAGGATCCTTTGATTATTACAACAAGTTGAATACCAAATTGCTGCTAAATGTGCAGGTTCCTGAAGTAACAGGTTTCTCCACCTATTTGACAAACACGGGTTCGGTTAGAAACATCGGGGAGGAGTTTGAGCTAACCTCCAGGAATTTTGTGGGCAAATTTCAATGGACTACTTCCGTGACGGTGAGTCACAACACCAATAAAGTGGTTGCTCTGGGCCCGGGCCAGACACAGATTCTGATTCCCTCCGCCTTCGATATTTCCAACTTTATTCTGAAAGTAGGTCAGCCTATGAACAGCATTTTCGTCATCAAACAAAATGGTTGTTTAACACAGGCAGATATCGACAATCATGCTGCCGTTTACGGTACTGAGACGGTTGGTGATCCCAAATATGTGGATATTAGCGGTCCAAAGGGCGTTCCGGATGGAGTCATCGATGCCAATGACCGCCAGATTGTAGGTCATCCGAATCCTGATTTTACCTGGAGTATGACCAATACCTTTAAATACAAGGGCTTTGATATCAGTATCCTGATTCAGGGTCAGAATGGCGGTTCCATTTATTCCCTTTTGGGTCGTGCGATTACCAGAACCGGACAGGGTTTCACGGACAATACCCCTTCCTTCTATCTTGACAGATGGGAATCACCCACTCAGGTTGGCGCAGGACGTGTCAGTAAAGCCTATTCAACCTTCGGACGCATCGTTAATACAGATTGGTTGTATTCATCTGATTATTGGCGTATTAGAGATATTACCATCGGCTATGATTTGGGCAAAATCATCAAGAAGAATGTGCTGGATGGTGCACGGATCTATGTTACTGCTGAGAACTGGTTTGGTCACGACAAATATTACGGTGGAGCCAACCCGGATGCTACCAATACCGATCTTAGCGGAAATGCCAATTACCTCGCAGCCGGAGATTACGGTGGTTTACCATTGGCAAAATCAATCATCGTAGGGTTAAATATCACCTTTTAATCACCTTTAAAACCATTGAAAATGAAGAAGATATTATATATAACCATACTGGCGGTATCCATCCTGTCAACCTCTTGCAGCAAGGATTTGAATCAAATTCCTATTTCGCAGGGTACCACACTTACCTTTTATCAGTCGCCCAGCGATTTTGTTCAGGGTGTCAATGCAGTGTACAGTGTTTTGAGAACCTATCCCGACAGATTACTCAACCTTTCTGAAATCCGTTCGGACAATATTTACGGGGTTTCGGATCTGGGTGTTCGCGACTGGGATCCAATCAACAGTTTCCAAAAAGCCATCACCGGCAATGCTTATGTTGAAGAAGCCTGGAATACAGATTACAACGGCGTATTCCGCGCAAATGAAGTTCTGGAACAGATCAAGAAGAATGGAAGCCTGATCAATTCTGCCACCCTGCAAGCCAGGCTGGAGGCGGAAACACGATTCCTGCGTGCATTTTACTATTTCGATCTGGTCAGATATTATGGAAAAGTTCCACTCATTGACCACACCGTTATCGCCTCGGAAGCGAATACCATCCCCCGCAGTGCAGTGGCAGATGTCTACAAGCTGATTATTTCCGATCTTCAGGCTGCCATCTCCGTTTTGCCGGCAAGCTATACCGGTGTGGATGTCGGAAGGGCCTCCAAATATGCCGCAGAGGGATTGCTCGCTCAGGTCTACATGGCCAGATCCGGCCCAACCTATGGCGTAGAGGGACCAGGTCTTGGACTGAGTGAATGGAACCTGGCATTGCCATTGATTCAGGATATTATCAGCAGCGGACTGTTCACCTTCAACGCAAATTTTGCCAATATATTTTCCTATTCCAACCAGAATCCAACGGTCAACAAGGAGGCGGTGTTTGATGTGATGTATGTGTCGGGAGCCAGCGGTACCTCCTCCATTTATGGGGCTACCTATCCCTGGGATTTGTGTCCCAACATTTACTTCAAATCGATCAATGACTCAAAATCAAACGGTGCATTGGAAGCGATTCCCGTATCCAACGACCTGCTCAGCAAATATGCAGCCAACGATGTGCGAAAAACATTTGCGATCCATACGGCACCCTACAACAATTCAGGAAGTACGGAAACCAGACCATTTTTCCAGAAGTACCTCGACTTCACGAAGATCCCATCCACCAGCCGGTTCGATTGGGGGATTAATTTCATCGCCATCAGGTATACGGATATCCTGATGATGAAAGCCGAGTGTGTGCTGAACGGAGCGCCCGGCTCACAGGCGACGGATGTGGATGCTATCGTGAACCAGGTAAGGAGCAGGGCAGGAGTCGGAACACCGGCCTTGTCGGGTGTTACCCTGGCACAATTGTTCGATGAAAGAAGGAGGGAGTTTGCTGACGAAGGCAGCCGTTGGTTCGACCTTCAGCGAAGTGGCAACCTGATTACCATCATGAACAACTGGATCGCCGTTGATGATGCCGTCAGAAAACAGATGAATCCTGTTGTGGCCGGATACATTGTTTATCCTGTTCCACAATCCCAACTGGATGCCATCCCGGGATTGTATACCCAAAATGCCGGATATTAATTAGTTGATACCTACCAAAAGGCTGACATTCACAATCATGGAATGTCGGCCTTTTTATTTTTCAGTGTGGCAAGCTGAATGGAAGGATTGGCTTTACAATCCCGACAGAAATTTTTCCCGAAGCGCCACCTTGTTGATTTTTCCCACACTTGTCTTGTCTATGGATTCTGCTCGCACCACTTTCATGGTAATGGCTTCCCTGGGCAGCACACCCGAATCAACACTGGCTTTTACAATCTGAATGATCTCCCTGTCCTCAAAAGTTGAATTTGCCTTAGCGACCACGATAGCCAGCGGGATCTCACTCCAGTTGAGATCAGGAGCCCCTATGACGGCAACTTCCGCCACCCCCTCGTGTTTGGCGATGACATCCTCAATTTCCAGCGAACTGAGCCACTCTCCTCCAACTTTGATGACATCCTTCGACCGGTCTGTAATCCGGATGCTTCCGCCATCGTTCACACAGGCAACGTCGTTGGTATGCATCCATCCCCCTTCCCAGAGTTTTTCGGAATGGACGTGGTCCTTCAGGTAACCCTGGGTCAGATATGGCGCGCGAACGATGATTTCTCCCGGGGTTTTGTCGTCATTGGGCACTTCCACACCATCGGGATCAACAACCTTCATTTGTGCCAATCCAATGGGCCGGCCTGTTCTGCAGCGCAGATCCGCCTGCTCCTCCGGAGTAAGTTCCAGTTCTGCCATGGTCAGTTGTGAAAGGGACAATACAGGACAGGTCTCCGACATGCCGTAGCCGGCAAATACATCTATGCCCCGCTTCATCGCCTCGAGTGCAATGGCCCGCGGCAAAGCCGCACCTCCGATGATACAGCTCCATCGGGAGAGGTCACACTGCTGGGAGGCGGGATCTTTCAGCAGCATATTCAGGATGGTGGGAACGCAATGGCTAAAGGTTACCTTGTGTGTTTCCAGCAGATTCAACAGTATGGCGGGTACATATTTCCCCGGATAAACCTGTTTAACGCCCATAAAGGTAGCGATGTAGGGTATTCCCCAGGCATGTACGTGAAACATCGGGGTCAGCGGCATGTAGATCGATTCCCTGTGAAATCTTCCCTGTTGCGAATTGGCTGCCAGCGCAGAAGTGGTGGAGAGTGTGTGCAGTACCAGCTGTCTGTGCGAGAAATAGACCCCTTTGGGGAGGCCCGTTGTTCCTGTGGTATAAAAGGTGGTTGCCCTGGTATTTTCATCAAAATCAGGAAAATCAAAGGTGGGAGATGAAGCGGCGAGCATTTTTTCATATTCCCCCTCAAACTGGAAATGGTTTTTGAATATCTCACCTCCTTCATCGATCAGGATGAATTTCCGTCCTTCCGCAATTCGCCCGCGGATGCCTTCTAGCAAAGGGAGGAATTCAGTATGACAGATGATGACATCATCCTCAGCATGATCAATGGTGTAAACCAGCTGCTCCTGTGACAGCCGCACATTGATGGTATGCAGCACCGCACCCAGCATGGGAATGGCATAATAGGCCTCCAGGTAACGATGTGAATCCCAATCCATAAAGGCTACCGTGTTCCCGGGTTTGACTCCGATGGAGGTTAGCGCATTGGCAAGCCTGTGCACCCGCTCTTGCCATTTTCGGTAGGTGAGGGTTTGCTGATCCTTGTAGATGATCAACTGATCCGGATTTTTCCACATGGGTGCAGCAAAAAGCTGCTTGATCAAAAGCGGATATTCGTACGCCGATTTGGTTTTTTCAATCAGATTGCTCATAACTGGTCTCTTGGTTAATGCTAAATGCGCTGAAATTCTGTAGAAAGTTGAATGCACCAAATTTAAATGAAGTTTCTTAAGAAAAAAGAGGGGGAATATTTTTTGTTGTTCGGCCATTCCCATGGTAAAAACAGCGGAAAATTTGTGACACTTGCCTCTAAACATTCCGAACTATAACAAAGAAATTGAAGCATATTCACTATCTTTCAAATCAATATCAAAGTAATTGCAGGTAATTCACCAAATGATTTTAACAGGATGATTATGTTGGCGAAATCGAAAATTGGAAATCGAAAATTTCTGTCTATTGCCCTCTTTTTTGTACTTCTGACTGCGGGCGTTCAGGCGCAGGACTCCTTGTTCCTCACCAATCCGTACAAGTATCTGGAGGACTACCACCTGCTGGCATTGAATCAACAGGAGGGACATACCGTTTGCATTCCCGCCAAAAATGTGGAGGAAGCGCTTCATCGCAGGCAATCAAATTCTGAAAACGTTCTGATGCTGAATGGCAGGTGGAAGTTCTATTTTGCCAATACGCCGGAGGGTACCCCCAGAAATTTCTTCTCTGCCAACTTCAACGATAAGGCCTGGCCAACGATTCAGGTCCCATCGAACTGGGAGATGCAGGGATACAGCGATCCGCTTTTCAGGAATGTTGCCCAGCCCTTTCATGCCAATCCACCTTTCGTGCCACGGGAATACAACCCAACCGGATCTTATCGGAGAACCTTCACCCTGCCTGCAGGTTGGAATGGTAAGCAGATCTTCCTTCGGTTGGAAAAGACGGCTTCGGCCTCTTTTGTCTGGATAAACGGGAAACAGGTAGGCTACAACGAAGGTGCCCAGGAGCCTGCAGAATACGATGTTACCAAATATCTAAAAACCGGGGAAAATGTTCTTGCAGTCAATGTTTACAAATATGCGGCCGGGGTCTACCTCGAATGCCAGGATTACTGGCGACTGGCTGGTATCTTTGACGATGTTTGGCTCTACACTACACCGCAGGTCCATCTCTTCGACTGGCACGCCATCACGGACCTGGACAAAGAATACAGGGATGCTACGCTGAAATTGCAATGCACCCTGTCCAATTTTTCAAATAAAAGCTTGGCCAACTACCGGGTTCGGACTTCAGTTTGGGATGCAAAAGGATCGATTGTGAAAGTTTTTTCTTCGGAACATTTTCAGATTGAACCACAAAAGCAACTGACAATCGATTTGTCAGCGGAAATAAAAAATCCCGCAAAATGGTCGGCTGAGTCTCCAACCCTCTACCGCCTTACGATGGAACTCATCAACAGAGAAGGAGAAACAGAGGAGGTCATTGCAGGAAGAATAGGTTTTAAAAAGACAGAAATCCGTCATCAAGTCTTTTATCTGAACGGCAAACCAATCAAACTGAATGGCATCAACAGCCACATGCAGCATCCTGCAACAGGGCATGCCATGGACGAAGCCACCATACGCAAGGATTTTGAAATCCTGAAACAGTTCAACATCAACTGCGTCCGCACCTCCCATTATCCGCCTGTTTCGAGATATCTCGAACTTGCCGACGAATATGGATTGTACATTATCGATGAAACAGGGGATGAGTCGCATGCCACCGAATTCTTGTCATCGAATGCAGGCTGGGAGCCCATGTATCGTGCAAGGGTCAGAAAGATGGTTCTTCGTGACAGAAACCATCCCTGTGTCCTTTTTTGGAGTGCCGGCAATGAAAGCGGGGAGGGATCCAACATCTGTGCCGTCATTGATGAAGGACGAAAATTTGACTCCTCCAGATACTGGATGTATGGTGGAAATGCCTTCTCGCACCCGTGCGAAGAGATCATTGGTCCACGCTACCCCACTCCGTTCGAACTGAAGACCCAGGTAGGAATGGTTCAGGAAAGTGCTGATCCGAGACCCTCTTTCATGGATGAATACCTTTCCGTGGCCGGTAATGGTGGCGGTGGACTGGATGATTACTGGGAGGTTATATACAATTATCCAAGAATCTTGGGCGGTGCTATTTGGGATTTTGTCAGTCCGGGACTGAAGGAGCCGGTTCGGAAACTGACTGATTCCTCCTTGAACCGGATTCCGGTTCACATCATGGGAAATGCCAAAATTTTGAAGGGCCATCGGGGAAATGGAATAGATTTGAATGGGCACGACCAATGGGTGGAGGTTTACCAGGATAAAAGCCTGGAAATAACCGGGAATGAGCTCACGCTATCGCTTTGGGTCTTTCCGCGAAGTCTGATGAGCATGGGTGGTTCGCTGATCACCAAGGGAAATTATCAGTTTGGTCTGCAGCAAGTAGGAGCGGATTCCATTGATTTTTTCGTTTACACGGATAAAAAAAATCGATTGCGTGCGGCATTGCCAGAAAACTGGCTGCAAAGCTGGCACCATGTGGCTGCAGTTTATGATGGGAAAACAATTGCAATTTTTGCGGACAATAAAAAATTGGCTGAAAAACAGGCGAAAGGAAACCTGACGAATTTCCCTTTCCCACTGAATATCGGAAAAAACTCAGAAATTGATGGTCAGGGAACCACGGGATATCTGTGCGATGCCTTGATCGATCAGGTAGCTGTTTTTGGCAGGGCGATGGATGTAAAAGATTTATATGCCGAAAAAGCCGAATTAAAAAATAGTGCCCTCCTTTGGCTCGATTTTGAGAAGGAACAATTGGAGGGTGAGTTTTTCAGTTACGGGATTGGGGCCCGCACTTATGGTAGCATTTGGCCGGACAGGGTTCCGGAACCCGAAATGTGGCAAATGAAAAAATCAGCGCAACCAATTTCTGTCAGGTGGAGCAGTGCCGATAAAACGGAAATTGAGATAAAGAACCGTAACTTCTTCACAGATACCGGAGGGTTGGAAGCAAGATGGAATCTGGAAGAGAACGGGACCTCCATTGCCGTCGGAAAGTTGGAACTTAATGTAGCTCCGCAGTCCGCTAAAATTGTGAGGTTGCCTTTTGATAAGCCTGTCATCAAAGCTGGAGCAACTTATTTCGCAACCATTGGTTTTCATCTGAAAGAGCAAACTTCCTGGGCTCCTGCAGGATTCGAAATTGCCTGGGATCAGCTTGAACTGCCCTGGGGAATACCGGACGAAACAGCTCGAACCGTGGGCCAGACTCAACCCCTGAAAGTGATGGAAGATGGAATAAAATTGATTCTCAAGGGAGCAAATTTTGAATACAGCTTCAGCAAAGCCAACGGAAATCTGAATTCCATGATCTGTGACGGAAAGGAACTTCTCCGGAAGGGGCCCCAGTTGAATGTCTGGCGCGCACCGCTTGCCAATGAACAGGACGATTGGACCACCTATTCGGTGAATGTCATTCCTAAAACGGAGGGTTATGGAAATACGATCTCTACAGCCTGGTATGCACTGGGACTCGACAAGATGAAGTACATTCTGGAGACCTTTGACCACCATCAAACAGAAGAGATGGTAACGTTGCATGTTCATGAAGTGGTCCTCTTTGGCCACAGCGACAATGCCGGATTTGACAATGACATGGTGTACACAATTTCGGGTGATGGAACAATGAAAATCTGCCATACCATCAATCCCAACGGGAAAATGCCGGTTTGGCTGCCCAGGATTGGAACCAGTTGGGTGCTCGACAAGCGTTTGCAGAAAGTGGATTGGTTTGGCCGTGGACCGCAGGAGAATTATCCGGACCGAAAGACAGGCTACAGGATTGGCCACTATCAATCAACAGTTGATGAGATGTTTGTTCCTTACTTGCTTCCTGAAGATTGCGGATTAAGGACAGACAACAGGGTTGTCAGGTTTCTTGACAAGGAGGGTACCGGTATCGAATTCTCGGCTTCACAGCCTTTCAATTACAACTGTTATCCCTATAGCACGGAGAATCTGTCAAAGGCAAAATATACCTACCAACTGGTGAAATCGGATGGTGTCACCTTTAATTTTGATTACCAGACAACGGGTGTAGGATGCACTGCCCGGGCGGTTTTCAACAAATACCAGACCATCCCGCAATGTACCCAATTCACAAGTTTCATTAAACCGGTTCAGATCAAAAAGTGATAGCGTAAAGTGCCGCAGAAATTCGGATTCAAAATTGTATCCCCCTGGTCGCTAATTCCCCAGCAAAAACTCGAGCGGAACATGCAATCTCCTTTTCCAGGAGGTTTCGCTGTGGTCATCCCCGGGATAAAATCTGGTCATCCAATTTTTATTGGTATATCCCTTCTCTTTTAAGATTTCATCTGCTTTTTGCTGAAGAGGAGGATACATGGCATCCAAGGTTTTGTCTCCGTAATCAAAATAGATTTTGTGCCTCCGGGCATCGGGTAAACTGGATCTCAAATAGCCAAAAAAGGCCTCAGGCACCGGATTATTCTCTACCGAGAAACTCCCGGGCCAGTGGGTACTCAGGCAGGCCGCTCCTCCGAACACGCCTGGATATTCGCAGATGGCATACATCGAAATGAGTCCGCCCATGCTGCTTCCGGCGATAAAAGTATGTTTCCGGTCTTTGTAAACGCTGTAATTCTTGTCGATGTATGGCTTGAGCTCGGTTACCAGAAACTTTAGGTAATTATCGGAATGGGGTTGAAAAATATCTGAGGTATTACCTGTCTTCTTAAGTTGTGCGACCACCAGCGTTTTTTGCTCCGGCGGTAGTTTTTCAAAGGGTTTTTGCGGGAAATAGTCAGGAAACCTGCTCTTGCCACCATTCCAGATGCCAACAACGATGACGGGTACTATTTTTTGATCCTTGATCAGCTGGCCGATCACATCATCCGCATCCCAGGAGCGATGGTTCCAGGTAGTCAGGGAATCGAACAGCATCTGGCCGTCGTGCATGTAAAGAACTGCGTATTTTTTAGCGTTGCTGTATCCGTCAGGCAACCATACATCCACATTTCTGGTGTCTGTAAATCTGGATTCAAAATTTTCTATGCGGACAATTTTCCCGGAAACGACCCGGGGAAAGTTCTGTGCATCAATCGTTGATGTGATTGACAACAGTGCAAGGATGATCAAAATTTTCTTCATGGTAATTTATTTTTTCCTTTGTGTGAAAGACGAGCCATACTCGTTTTTATACCGGGGATAACTTTCAAAGTTCCAGTAACCGGGCCAAAAATATCAGTTTGAGTGTAAATAAGTTGATGATCACCTTCGTCGGCTGGTCGTGTGAAGTGGTCAATCCGGTACTTCAAAATAACTCTTCATTAGCTTTGTAAACTCGTTCACGGAGATGGGTTTGGCGAGATAATCGTTGCAGCCGGCCAAAATGGCCTTCTCCCTTTCCCCGGTTAAACCCATGGCCGTTTGAACAAAGATGACAACGTGCTGGTTGAAGGTGCGAATAAGTCTGGTGGCCTCGTAACCATCCAGTTCCGGCATCTGTACATCCATCAGGATAAGATCAATATCCGGATTATTCTTGCAGGCTTCTACGGCATCGAGACCTGAGCTTACCCTGATGATCTCCTTGCCGAAGGATTTGATTAGCTTCGAAATGTAAAGGTTGGAAATATGGTCATCCTCTGCGATCAATACCTTTAACTTCCGCAGATGCAAATCCTCCAGTTTATCCCGGTCCGCCGGGATGAAAAGATTTTTCTCTGCAATTCGAGGATGGTAAGGCAAGTCAAAATAGAAAGTCGATCCCTTGCCCAATTCACTTTCTACCCAGATTTTACCGCCGAGCATATTGACATAGGCTTTCGTGATGGCCAACCCCAGCCCTGCTCCTTCATAATGTCTGGCCAGCGATTCACTCGCCTGACGAAAACGCTCAAAAATAATCTCCTGCTGATCCTTCCGAATACCTACGCCCGAATCCCTGACATAAAATTCCAGATATTCTTCCTTTTGCTCATAACCCATTTCGATGAATCCATGGTTGGTGAATTTGATGGCATTCTTGACAAGATTGGTAAATATGGCATAAATCTTCTCTCTGTCTGTCTTGATGTTGGACTCCAAATCGGTAAGTCCGGTCTTAAACAACAGTTCGATCCCCTTGCTTTCGGCTTCCGGCTTGAAGAAGGTATAAATGTACCTTATCTGGTCGTTGATGTTGGTATCGGACTGGACTATCTCCGCCTGCCCGGCCTCTACCTTTGAAATGCTGATGATGTCATTGATGATGTTCAGCATTCTCTTCCCGCTCTCGTCTATAATTTCAATGAATTCCTTTTGTTCTTCTCCGCTTAATCTCGGCTCTTTCAACAATTCAACGAAGCCAAGAATGCCGTTCATCGGCGTGCGGATTTCGTGGCTCATGTTGGCCAGAAAGGCTGATTTAAGCAGGTCGCTCTCTTCTGCTTTCTCTTTTGCACGCTGAAGTTCCTTTTTCTGATCTACAAAATCGCTGAAAAGCATGCCGATCTGTTTGAATTCCCCCGGACTATTCTTTAGCTCTCCGATTAAATTTTCATTTTCAGTCTCCAGGATTTTCCTCACTCGTTTAAGTGGATTCGTCATCCACACCCTGGTGGTAATTCCGATGATCAGCCAGGCAATGAAAATGGATATCAGCATGGTCAGAAACATGTAAAAGGAGATGTTTCTGTACAATTTCAGCAGATTGGAGGATCGTTTGAAGTCAATTCGTGCGATCTCTTTCTTGTTCCAGTCGTACAAGTGGACTGAGGCAGTCGTGGTGTATTCATTGTATTTTGGAATGGAGTCCGTAACCAGCACCAGACTGGCCTTTGCGCTGCTGAGATTCGATTCCCCGTTCAGAAAATCCTGATCCCAGTTCCGGCCAATAAACAGGTAACCATTGGGTTTCTCCACAGAATGGGTCAGGTCATCATCTGGATGAACAGAAGCAGATGATATTTCGAAAAGCCCCTGAGAGGTTTTCTGAAAAAAGCTAAGAAAACGCTTCTCCTTCAATTTATTAATTGTCTCGGGGGAAATAATGGCGTGTATCTTGATGTCGGGGACGGCTGCTTCGTGAACCAGATTAAAGGAGGAATCATAAACACAAACATAATCTGCCTTGAAGGATCTCAGGATGGTTGTAATGTTGTTGTTGAACCAGGCAGTATCATTCTTAATCAAGCTTTGGGAGAAATCATCCCAGAAAAAATAGTCTTTGGCCACCTGCTTCAAGGTTTCAGTCTTGGTATCAATCAAAGAGTTGACCTCATTTTGGAATTGAGCCTGTGACTCACTGAGAATCAGGTTTTCCTGATTTTCAGTAGTCCGGTAAAGCATGTACAACAGCAGCAGGAAGATGAGTCCGGTGAGGTACAACAACAGGTTAATCCGGGTCTGTATCGTGTTGATTTTCATGAAAATATTTTAGCGAAAACTTTTGTTTTATTCAGTTTCCGGAATATGAAACGGCCAAGGGAATTTCAGCTACGGCCCACCAAATAGCTTTCATCCAGATAACTTCCATAAAATAGTGGAAACTTAATTGGCAAGGATTGGGTTTGGCAGGACATTCCTGATTTGATGCCTTCTCATCTGCTTTAAAAACAGGGAAACTGCATCTGGTGATTTCCGAAAAGATTAATGTAAGGGGATTAACATTACCGGAGCCAATACCAACCTGTTGATTCTTCAAAAAACAAGGTTGGACAATAAACCTTGAAACTATCCAACAAATTTAAATAATATTTTTTTAATAGTTGTTCAATACAGGGATTGGATTCGGATGGCTCTAATTAATTGAAACAGCTCCTTCCGGTGGCAAAAAGAACAGACATCCGGATCGGTTTTTCCGGATGTCTGGAAGGTTGTGTTCAATTTACAATCTATTTTTTCTTCATCAGCCATACCTCTGACACCAGAGTTCCCCATCCTCCCGAATTTCGCCACTGTTCCACACTCACCCTGTCGCCCCGGGCTACATCCCCGGCTTTTTCCAACCTAATGGTCAGATCTCCGTCTGAAGTTGCTTTTGCCGGTATGTCGTAAGTGAAAAAATCACTCATTTTGAATGGAAGTTCCACATTCTTGGCAATCAGCTGGTCATCGGCATAGATCGACTGGCATTTCTGATTCATCCTGGGGGCATACCGATCCTGGTACCAGGGGCGAACAAAGGTGAACCTGATTTGATAGGTAGCCTTTGGATCCAGGTCGGTATAATGGAGGGTGACACCCTGTTCTTCGTTCTGGGTAAAATGCATAGAGCGCTGGGAGGCGCGGTTTCCTTCAGACATCATCTCTGAAACATAAGGCTGTCCGTGATCATAGGGATAACCCGCAACCACATGGGGTGCAGGGTTGTAGGTTCCAAGGTTGTCGTAGAATCCACCCTCACCCGGATTTTCATAATCTACCACCATGTTAAGCAACTCTCTCCGCTCGCGGGGTCTGGCCGATCTGGCCCTTTCCAACTGCCGTTTCAGCCATCCCAACCCGATGAAGTCGTGCTGCAGGTTGAAATATCCATCGTTGCGATCGCCAAACAACCTGTTGCTTTCTTCTCCCAAGACTCTGGCCTCCTCCTTCATGGCGGCCATTTCAGGTGTATCTTTCAGTTCGAACCAGCCAAGAGACTCTTCGATCGCCTTCAGACTCTCATCATTTTTCAGGGCCGTTGAAATTCTCTTTTCAATTCTGGACTGCAGCTGCATCTGCTGTTCGACACTCAACTGAACATACCTGTCGAGGGCCCCCTTTTGCATATACATTCGCCACAACCAGTCCTGGTCCATTGTCTGCTTTGGCATCAGTGGACCGGCCCGCCTCACGAGGTCGTAATACTCACTGATGCCGGTTTTTTGCGGCAACGGGATACCAGGCTGTTCCTCAATGTTTTTTTCAAGAAGGTAGAGTGCCTTTGCCATCAGGGGAGCTGCCTCCTTTCCGAACCAGGTCCGGCAATATTCGTTCACGACTTCGTCCAGAGTTGTTCTGGGTGCCCACAACAACCGCTGCCACATCCATTGGTTGAAATGGTCGTGGTGCCCGCTAGAATGGGTAATGTCACCTACACCATATGGCATCAGGTCATTGAAAACCCGAAAATAATTTCTTGGACAGGCGTAAAAGGTAAGTCGGTTGTACACCATGGTCAGGAACTGGTCAGGGCGTCTTTCGTAGATGTCGTGGCTCCAGTGTGGCGGCAGGTTGCCCTCCCTGTCGGCCCTGGGATACATTTGGATGAAGGCATGCTGGGCGTATTTCCAATGAGTTATCTCATTGTAATACAGAAGCTTTTGCTGAGGGGGCAACTGGTGCAGGATCTCTTTCGGATAGAGGCTATAGGGTCCGTAACCGGGATAATTGAAAAGATCCATCCGGTGCGTTTGCCTGTGGCCAGGTTGCCAGGAGGTGGCATCAGAACCCGGGCCATAACCCCATGCCCAGAGCCAGTCGCGGGGCTTCTCCTGCAAATAGGAGAAGATGGCATTGTCATCCGCATTGTCGAATTTTTGATTTGTAAAATAGATTTTGGTTTCGGGGTGATACTTGTGAATAATTTCTGCCATCTTTTCGACAGTCTTGATAAAAGTGAGCCCGTAGGGTTTGCATTTGTCGCATTCGCATCCGCCTCCGTCTCCTCCCCAGAATTTTACCAGGTCGAAGGCAGGACGATCCCTGAAATAATCGTCACACAATTTGAGCATATAGTCCTTCCCCTCCGGCACCGAGAGGCACACATACCCTGTTCGGCCGATTGACTCCTTCGCTTCCCATGCCTCCGGAATTTTACCTGCAGCCGTATTGGCCCCAAATTCACCCTGGGTCATCAACCCAAATGATTTGAGGAAATCATATTTTTTTCCGTATCCGGTTGAAAAAATATTGGCTCCCGCCAGGGCATAATCCAAAATGACCCGCTGCGTCTCCTTATCAGTCCAGTCGCGCACTTTTGCCAGATTCTTGGCTACATCGCTTTGTCCGACCTGTGTCCCCCTGATCTCGAAGGCCGGTGCGGTCCTCACTTCAAGTTGCCCGGGCAGCTCCAGTACTCCGTTTCTGACAGAAATTTGCCGGAGAAACTCTCCTACAGCATACAGGCATCCCCGCTGGTCGACGCCGGCAGCCAGCAAAATGTTCTGGTGGTCTACCTGCTGGAGCAAAAAACCCTCGGCTCCCGGTTCAAGCGTCGTCAAAGGCGGAATGTGCAATTTTTTTATCCAGGAACCCAGGCTTTCGTAAGATGCCGGTATGCCAATCAGGATGCAGAGCAAGTCGCTGTTTTCGGATGCAGGTACGATATTTCTGTCTATTTGAACCTGACCGATTCCGGCCTCTTTTAACCTGTCACACAACAAGCCGGCGATATTCAGTTCGACAGATCCGGCTTTTGGTGAAGGTTGGATGCTGACTCTTTTGAAAGATATGCCGAATGCCTGGTTTTGAGTACCCGAAAGAAGGCAAAGTAAAAAAAGTACCACTGTGACGAGCCGAATTTGATTCCGGCAGTCAGGGATCATACCAAATAAGATTGATTTTTTCATGGGGATCATGAGTTAAATTAGTTATAGAAGTAGTTAACAGTAGTTACGATTTCATCCACTCATCTTGCGAACCTGCCGGAAAGTGCATACCGCATTTTCACCTTTTTTACCGGTACACCTCCTGTTTGTGACGCAATGAGGAAGGTCGCCCGATGAGAATCCCTCCATAAAAATACTTTTTTAATGATAAATAAGCCACTCTGACCTCTTCGTCAGGCAGATTTTTATTCCATGCAACTCCAGCTGGATGAATTTTCATCGGTTGCCAAAGCCCAAATCAGATCGATGGTACTCCTAATTCAGGTTTAAACATTCTCCACCTAATGTTGCAATTAACAGTTTGACGAATAGTCACCTATCGGGAAAAAATTGGACAACAACCGGCTTCCCAATCAGAACATGGAACGAAATATTTTATTTCCAACCGGTTATCACTGTGTCAATTTGTAATATTTATGTAAAATGATGATATAAATATCCAAAGGCCGCTTAAATGTTGCTATATTTAGGAGTTACAATTTGGTCACGCGGACAATAGACGGGTTCTCTTTGGGGATCAACAATACATAATGGTATGGCTGGAATTCTGATCATCGAGCACAGGAAGGATTGGATCAAGATTTTATCTGATTCGCTTGCCTTGCTTTTTCCGGAAGCCGGAGTCCGTTGTGTCTGTGATCAGACTGCTGCCTCAGGTTATGTTAATTGGCATGAATTGGATGTCATCATTCTGGGTACTTTGGATGCAGCACCGTCCCGTTTTGAATTGTGCAGACAGCTTAAACAGGGCGACGGTTCCGGGGAGATTCCCCTTCTTTTTCTGGTGGCCGCACAGGATGACCTGCCGGTGAAAGCAGAGGCAATGGATGCCGGTGCCGATGCCTATCTCTCTTTTCCTCCGGATCTCCCTGAGATGGCCCTCCAAATAAAGGCAATGGTTCAGATTTCCCGATTCCGTCATGCTGTTGGCGAAAGCGAAAAACTCTTTGTTGCAGATTCCTGCGGCAATGCACCACTACACCAGCGGAACAAGCCTGCAGAAAAGCTGACGCGTTTGGCAGAAGCTGATTTGGGTGATTCACAGACACTTTTTGAATCGATCTTAAACAGTACAACGGACCTGATCTGGCTGGTCAACGCCGAAGACTTCGGTTTGTTGAGATGGAATACAGCCTTTTACGACTATTTTCTGAAGGAGCGGGGAATTGAAATTGAAATTGGAATGACACCTTCGGATCTTCTTCCCGAAGACTCCCATTTTATCGCTTTTTGGGCCGATAAGTTCTCCAGAACCCTGTCAGAAGGCTCCCTGATGCTGGAATATACTACCTTTTCGAAGACAGAGATGTTGTTGCTGAATTTGGGATTGCTGGTGTACGAAGACCGACCTTATGGAATTTCAATTTTTGCCAAAAATATCACCAGGCAAAAACAGGCAGAAGAAAAACTGCAAAAATTGAACCGGCTGTATGGCGTGATCAGTCAGATCAACCAAACCATTGTTCATACCAAGGAGAAGGAGCTCCTCTTGAAGGAAGTATGCCGCATTGCTGTTGAGGAGGGGAAATTTCGGATGGCCTGGATTGGTTTTGTAGACGAAGAAAGACAAGTAATCATTCCAAAGACTTATGCAGGATACGAAGAGGGTTATTTGACTGTCATGCCACAGATCGCAGTAAATGACATTCCTACCGGCCGTGGACCGACAGGAAGAGCCGTCAGAGAGGGAATCCATGTCGTCTGTGACGATTATTCCTTGGATCCAACTGTTTCGCTTTGGCGGGAGATGGCTTTGCAGCGCGGATATCGCTCCTCCATCTCATTGCCGATTGCCTTGAATGGTAAAGTGGAATTTGCCATCACTCTTTATGCGGAGTTTCCCTGTTTTTTCGATAGAGATGAAATCAAGTTGCTTTCCGATATTGCGTTAAACATTGGTTTTGCCCTTGAGAACATTTTGTTGGAACAGAATAGCCAGATTGCACTAAAGGCGCTTAATGAGAGTGAAAAACGATACCGCCTGCTTTTTGACAATAGTCTGGATGCCTTGTTGCAGACCAATCCGGATGGCAGTATCCTTAGTGTCAACAAGGCAACCTGCCGGATGTTCGGAAGGAGTGCCGAAGAGATTTGCCGTTTGGGAAGAGATGGGATCATCGACTCGGATGATCCGCGGTTGAAGGAAGCCGTGGCTAAAAGAAATGAAACCGGAAGTTTTTTTGGTGAATTGACAGGAATTAAGAAAGATGGAAGTACGTTTCCCATAGAAATGACCTCCACACTTTTTCTCGATGATGGCGGGAAACAGCGCACCTCCATGATTATCCGCGATATCACCGCGCGCAAACATGCAGAGGAGGAGATCAAGCGAAGCAAGGAGCGGTTTCAGACCATGTTTATGCAGGCACCCATGGGCATTGCACTGGTAGATTCAAACAATGGGAAAATCAGCGAGGTAAACAGGAAATTCGAACAGATTACAGGGAAATCACGGGAAGAATTGAACTCCATGGAGTGGATGAGCATCACCCATCCCGATGACATCAAGGAAGAATTGTTGCTCATGGAGCAGATGAATTCAGGAGAAATTTCCGGATTTAGAATGAATAAAAGATTTATTGGGAAGGAAGGATCCGTGGTATGGGTGAGCATGACCATCTCCTCCTTGTTGGAACAGGTTAAGTCCAATCCCCGCCATCTGTGCATGGTGGAGGATGTTACAGATCGCATTTTCAACGAGGACAAAATCCGAATTTTGACCAGTGCGGTCGAACAGAGTCCCGTATCCATCGTCATTACCGGAACAAATGGGGACATTGAATATGTCAATCCAAAATTCTCGCAAATTACAGGTTACAGTTCGGAAGAGGCCATCGGACAAAATCCTAGAATCCTCAAATCCGGTTCCAAACCAAGTGAAGATTACAAAGTCTTGTGGGAAACCATCACCTCAGGCAAGGAATGGCATGGTGAATTTCTCAACGTGAAGAAGAATGGTGAACAATATTTCGAGTCGGCCTCCATCTCCCCGGTTTTTGATGAAAACGGTGTCATCGTTCATTTCATTGCCGTTAAAGAGGATATCACCGACCGCAAAAGGAAGGAAGAACAGATCAATACGCTCAGTACAGTTGTGGAGCAAAGTCCGTTGATGATCGTGATTACAGATAAAAGCGGCAAAATTGAGTACATCAACACCGAGTTTTCCAGGTTCATGCAGTATTCTTCTGCAGACATTCTTGGAACGATACCCAGGATTTTCAGGCAGAAGCATCATACCAGGGAATCCTATGACAGGATGTGGAGAACGCTTCAAACCGGTCAGGTTTGGCAATCTGAATTTAAAAACAGGAAGAAGGACGGGACTGTATTCTGGGAAAATGTGACCATTTCCCCGCTGAAGGGATCCAGTGGACGGACCAGCAACTACATCATCATCAAGGAAAACATCAACGAGAAAAAAGAATTGATCGGCGAATTAATTGGGGCAAAGGAGAAAGCAGAAGAGAGCGACAGGCTGAAAACCTCTTTTCTGGCCAACATGAGTCATGAAATTCGCACGCCCATGAACGGAATTCTCGGTTTTACCGAATTGCTGAAAGAACCCAATCTTTTAGGCAATGATCAAAAATTCTACATCCAGGTCATTGAGGAGAGTGGCGCTCGGATGCTGAATCTGATGAACAATCTCATTGATATCTCCAGAATAGAATCCGGGGAGATAAATGTTTTCAACTCAGCCTATGACATCAAATACAAGCTGGAGCATATCTTTGATTTCTTTGTAAGGGAGGCGGAACAAAAAGGTTTGCAGCTGAAACTGATCAACGATTTTCACTCCCAGGATACGCTGATTAGAACCGATGCACAAAAGCTGGATGCCATTGTTATCAATCTGGTAAAAAATGCCATCAAATTCACAAAAGCGGGAAGTGTCGAGTTTGGATGTGAATGGAAAGAAGATCATTTCCTGTTTTATGTCAGGGATACAGGAGTCGGAATCGACCCGCAATACCACGAAATCATCTTTGACAGGTTCCGGCAGGCCAGCGAATCGTTGAGCCGTCCCTACGAAGGGGCAGGATTGGGATTATCTATCTCAAAGGCCTACACGGAAATTTTGGGTGGAAGGATCTGGGTAGAGAGCGAGGCAGGGAAAGGTTCAGTCTTTTATTTTACCTTGCCAGTCGGGGAAGCATTCCCTGAAAAGGGAAAGATTCAGTCGGACCATGTCAGATCTTCCAATTCAGCGGCTACACCAAAACTCAAGATTCTGCTGGTTGAGGATGATGATATTTCAATGAATTTTATTGAAATCATCGCACATGCCTTTGCAAGCCAGCTTTTAAAGGCCAAAACAGGATTGGAAGCGGTAGAAATTGCCAGAAAAAATCCTGATTTGGCCTTGATCCTGATGGACATCAAAATGCCGGTCATGGATGGTTTGGAGGCGACCAGACTAATCCGGGAATTTAACAGGGAGGTGATGATCATTGCACAGACAGTCTATTCACTCACCGGAGACAGGGAAAAGGCACTGGAGGCCGGATGCAACGACTACCTCTCCAAGCCGATTAAGAAGGAGGAACTGGTTGGAAAATTGAAATTGTATCTGAAGTGATTCCCGGGATCTTTTTGGTTTTAAAAAGATGGCTTGATTTTTGTAATTTTAGCATCAAACGAACAACTGTAATTATGCAAATGATGAAGATGCTAATCTTATCTGTATTTACCTTTTTTCTTGGCTTTTCAGCCTTTTCACAAAACTCGCAGATTGGGACAAAGGAGGTGGACCATTCTTCCCTCGAAATAAATGCAAGCTATAGCTCCAACTCCGGAATCGATGGTATCATGAACAGTGTCTCGGCCCAGCCCATCACCGCTTCTGAGATTAATTATTATGGCAGCAAGGGGTTACTTTTCGGTCTATCCGGACAGTTAATCGGAAACAGCAACTCCTCAACCATCACAAAGCCTTCCACAGAAGTTGACCTGACAGGCGGATGGAACCTGAATCTTTGGAAGAGTGCCTTGACCGTTTGCCCATCCTACAGCCATTTTTTCATCTCTTCCGGTGCAGCCACTGCAAAATCAATGTTCTCAGACCAGGCCGAGGTGGATGTTTCAGGTTCATTCAATTGGTTCAAGCCATCAGTCACCACAGATTATCTCTTTGGCAGCAAGAAGGCATTGAATTTCAACTTTTCCCTGGGATTTGAAGCAAGGGTAAAAAATTTCCTTTCAGAGGGAAATTCGTTGGTACTGAATCCCTCCATCGGTGCCAATTACGGAAATCTATCCTGGTCCTATCTGGTCCCCAAAAATCTGCTGCAGTTTCTGACCCCATTGCGTGTCACCTATGGCGACAATCTGACCATTCAGCAACTGCTTGCCAAGGGGACTGCCGTCGTAAAGAAAGCCAACGAAAAGCAGATGGCCATCCTGAACCCGTCGTCCACCCTCGGAGAGATCTTTGCTCCTGCAACAGGATACCAGTTGAATTCACTGGAACTGACTCTTCCTTTCACCTATTCCATGAATAATTTGTCCCTAACCTCAGAATTTGCCCTTTCCATCCCCAAAAATGTACCGAATTATATCAGGAGTAAAACGCTTTTTCTATTTTCTGCCGGGATCAGCTATTCATTTGATATGTAATCAGCGTATCCGGTCGATGGAGACGGAATTTCCGTCCCTCTGGGTACTTTAACTACCAATACAATTTTACACGCCCATGTTTTTGGATCAATATTTTAAGCACTCAGCGAATCAACATCCAAATGGTGTCGCGTTGGAACAGGGAGAAAAAAAAATTAGTTATCCGGAAGTCGAGGCGACTTCCAACAGACTGGCCCGGTTTCTCATCCGGCAGGGAATAGGAAGGGAAGACAAAGTGGTAATCTTGTTGCCACGCTGTGCAGAGGTGGTTGTTGTGATGCTGGGTATTTTGAAGGCCGGGGCTGCTTATGTCCCGTTGGATCCTGAAATTCCTGCGGACAGGGCAAACTTCATCCTGGAAGATTCCGCAGCGAAGATGCTGATTACCTCAGATGAAATTCTTGACCGGGTGGGAACGGGGTTAATATGCAAATCCCTGTTTAATCTGGACAGCCATTTGGATCAGCTCTCGGCCTTCTCGTCGGAAAGTCCTGTGGTGGAACACAGGTCGCCGAATGATCTTTGCTACATCATCTACACGTCTGGGACTACAGGGAAACCCAAGGGAGTGATGCTGGAACACAGGAATGTTTCCAACTACCTGGAAGGTGCGCTGAAAATTTATCCCATCGACAGAACCTTCCGGGCATTGCAGGGATTCTCCATCTCCTTTGATGCTTCGGTAGAGGAGATATGGGTTCCTTTGGCGGTTGGTGCAACACTGGTTATCGGCACTTTTGAGATGATGCGGTCTGGGGATCAGTTTTCTTCCATCCTGAACGGGTTGAACATTACTTTTCTCTCCTGCGCGCCAACCTTGCTGTCGATGGTGAGGCAAGACATTCCGGGATTAAAAATCCTGATCTTTGGCGGGGAGGTTTGCTCAACAGACATGGCCCGCAGATGGTGCAAGCCGGGCAGACTGGTTTACAATACCTATGGTCCGACCGAGGCGACGGTGATAGCCACCTATTCGATCCTGAACGAAAAGGAGGAGGTCACCATCGGAAGTGCCCTACCGGGATATGATGTGCGTATCGTCAGGGAGGATATGACACCTGTGGAGGAGGGTGAAGAAGGTGAAATTTTGATTGGTGGTGAGAGCATCGCCAGGGGATACCTGCACAATGATGCACTCACTCTTCAGAAATTTATTGAAACTGAAAAAGTCGGCGGAACGAACTGCCGCTATTACAGGACCGGAGACATGGCCAGGTGGGCTCCCAACGGAGAGATTCGATATATCGGCAGAAAAGATGCACAGGTGAAAATCCGGGGATTCAGGGTTGAACTGGCAGAAATTGAGGGACTCATCCTTCAGTGCCGCGGAGTAAGGGCAGCTGTGGTTGCCATGAATGCAGAAACGCAGCAATTGGCAGCTTTCGTCGTGGAGGATGGGGACGAACGGATTGACAGGGCACAGATGATCTCCTTGCTTCGTAGCAGCCTCCCCTATTACATGGTCCCTTCCACGCTCGATGTACTCACCTCCCTGCCGATGACCCCCAGTCAGAAGGTTGACAGAAACCGACTTCCTACACCAAAAATGCCATTGTCACATTCGGAACAAAAGGTGATCATTCCACCCGTTTCAGATCTGGAGAAGGAGATGGTCCGAATAATTGCTGCAAATATTCACCGGGATGATATTTCGATGGATGACAATTTTTTTGATGAATTGGGAGGACACTCGCTGCTTGCTGCACTGGTTGCCACGGATATGCGTGAAAACAGCATGTTTGAACAACTTTCGGTTGCCGATTTCTATAAATTTCCGGTATTGTCAGATCTGGCCAGGGAGCTGGAAAAGAAGCGGCCGGCCCTGGGAAGAGTGGCCGCCAAAGAACGTGACATTCATACACCTTCCGCCTGGAGTTATTATACTTGCTCGTTTTTTCAGGGGATATCGATGCTTTTCATTGCGCTTATTTTTGGTATAGAATGGCTTGGCCCCTTCTTTGTTTACTCCTATTTTTTCCAGGCCGATTACAGCATCCTGGACTCCTTGTTGATGATGCTCATCAGTTATTTTACCCTTCTGCCTACCATCACCTTTTTTGCCATAGCTTTCAAATGGCTGGCAATCGGCAGAATTAAACCCGGAAAATACAAATTGTGGGGAAGCTATTACTTCCGCTTCTGGCTGGCAGACAAGCTGGTGAACATCTCTCCCATCTCCTATTTCACAGGAACACCTGTGATGAATGTTTTCCTGCGTCTGCTCGGAGCCAAAATAGGGAAGGATTGTTACATCAATACCTCCTCCATCTCCGCTTTTGATCTTTTTAAACTGGGCGACAATGTGAGCATCTGTACCGATTCGCACATCAAGGGATTTAACATCTCGGAGGGCTATATCCACATCGGAAACATTGAGATCGGAAATGATTGCTTTGTAGGTACCCGTTGTTGCATCTCTCAGAATAGCAGCATGAAGTCCAACTCTTCGATGGAAGATCTCTCGCTTCTGCCCGAGGGTACCGTGATCCCCGAAAATGAACACTGGGGTGGATCACCTGCCGTGAAGTTGGGAATGAATCAGCAGCAGGAGCGGACCAGGCTTTGGTCGTCCATCAACTCCCTGGCTTATCTGGTCTCTGTTTTCCTGATTCCATTGATTACAATGATTGCCTACTTTCCCGGGATGATGGTGATTGCCCATTTTGACTATCATTCTGAAACTTGGGCAGAATTGTTGCCGCTCATCTTCGTGGTCGGTATGTTGTTCGTGTTGATATTGGCCATCATCATCGTGATCCTGAAATGGATTTTGCTTGGAAACATCAAAGAGGGAAATTACAGGGTCAACAGCCTCTTTTACCACAAAAAATGGTTTTTCGACCAGCTCATGAAACTGAGTCTCCAGGTCCTTGGGACACTCTACACCACGCTATACCTGCAGATCTGGTTCAGGATGCTGGGCGTTAAAATGGGGAAAAGGGTCGAAATCTCGACGGTCGAATTCATCTCCCCGGATCTGCTGGTCACCGGAGATGAGTGTTTTCTGGCAGATTCAGTATCCATAGGCGCCTGCGTCGTCCGTAACGGATACATCAGGATTGCAAAAACGTACATTGGCAACAGAACCTTCGTAGGGAACAGTGCGGTCATCAGTCCCGATACACGTCTGGGTGATGATATTCTGGTGGGCGTCCTATCCAAACTCAGCCAAAAGGATCTGCCCGTAAAAGATGGGACCTCCTGGTTTGGATCGCCTGCAGTTTTTCTGCCCAGAAGAGACATCAACAGTGAGTTCCCTGCCGAAAGGACCTACAAGCCTTCCAAAAAGCTTTTTATTCTGCGATACAGCATAGAATTTTTCCGCGTAATTCTGCCGGCTGTCTTGTTTATCACCTTCGCCTCCCTGATTGCCAACATCACCTCCTATTTGCAGGTCGACATGGACCTTTGGGAGCTGATCCTCCTTTTCCCCTTCATGTACCTGGGCGCCGGCGTGCTGGGAACTTTCATCATGGTGCTTTTCAAGTGGATGGTCATCGGAAAGTACAAACCATCCAGAAAGCCCCTTTGGAGCAATTATGTTTGGCGTAGCGAGTTGGTAACCGGTTTGTATGAAAATTTCCTGGTGCTATTTTTCCTGAATATGCTGACAGGCACACCCTATGTCAAGTATCCCCTGCGCATGTTGGGATGTAAAATTGGGAAGCGGGTTTGCATTTATACCACGCAGATCACGGAATTTGATCTGGTGAAAATGGGGGATCATTCGGTGGTCAACGACAACTGTACGCTGCAGACGCACCTCTTCGAGGACCGGGTGATGAAGATGTCGTTCGTTGATATCGGAAATGGGTGCAGCGTTGGCGGGATGTCAGTGGTCCTTTACGACTCTGTCATGGAAGACCGTTCGGTACTGGAACCTCTCTCTGTCCTGATGAAAAGCGAAACGTTGCCGGCAAATACCGTTTTCATCGGGGCACCTGCAGAGAAACTGATGGAAGGATAAACAAATGGAGACAGTCAATGGATTCAGATTTTTGCAGATTGTTCGCCTGTATTGATTGGATCTTCCTGTCATTCCAAAATAGCAGCAAAACTCTGAACTTATTTCTTCAACAATCGTATCATTACCTGATTCGTTGCAAGGCAGATTGCCGTCAGCATACGGAGCATCCCAAAGGATTCCGATATTTTTTTTAATTCGAATGATGTACTGAAGAATTAAAGGGGAACTTCCACAGTATGCTGCTTTGCAGGATGAATCATCCTGCCTGTTTTACAAATAGGTGATTCCATTATGGCTACTTTTCGTGCTGGTCTTAGGTGGCACTGATTTAACTTGTGGTTGAAAATTATATTCAGATATGACAAATTCTGTTTCCAGGATGTTCGTTTTGGTGCTCTCCCTGTTTTTATCATCGATGGGCGGCAGGGCTCAGGACAAGGGCATTGCCGTGTCCCTGAAACTCTTGCTGAAACAGGCAGTTGAAAACTACCCTTTGCTTAAATCAAGGTTTTACGAAGTACAGGCGGCAGAGAAAGGGGTTGACGCCAGCAAAAGGTCCATCGTACCAACCCTTGATGCTACCTACCAGACAAACTTTGCCACCTACAACAACATCATCGGAATGGCTTCTCCCGCTGGTATGATGCCTATCAGTGGCCCCCCATCCACAGGCAATAATTACAAGGGGGTGGTGGGAAGCGGTGCAGGGCTTGTGCTCAATTGGCAACCAATTACCTTTGGCCAACGTACGGCACAGGTGGATTATTCAAAAGCGGGACTGAAATTTACCACGGCAGATGCGCAAAATGAGGTGTTTCAGCACGAAGTGAGGGTGATCAACACCTTCCTGGATGCACTTGTAGCCACTGAAGTAGTCAAGGTGTACGAAAAAAATAAGATCCGGACAGAGTCGAATTATGCGGCCATCAAATCACTGGTGATGAGCGGCATCAAACCCGGACTGGATTCATCGATGTTTAAGGCCGAGCTTTCCAGGTCAAGGATTGAATTGCTGAATGCCAAAAGATTCCATCAGCAGACATTGATCACCCTTTCCCAGTATCTTGGATACGACCATACGATAGCGGTTGAGGACAGTAGTTACTTTTCAAAACTACCCGAAATAGGGAAGTATGTGCAAATCGATTCCGTCAGGCATCCTTTGTTGTCACTTTACAGTTCGGGAATCATGCTGAACAAGGCAAAAGGAAAGATGCTGTCCAGAACGATGTTACCTACTCTTGGAATTTGGGGAACCACCTTTGCCCGTGGTTCGGGGGTTCGGAACGACGGAACCGTCAATTCTCCGGATGGACTTAATTTTCAGCGCTACAATTATGGGTTCGGACTGCAATTGAGTATGCCTCTGTTGCAGTATGCAAGAATTAATCCCCAAATTCAGCAACAGAAGTTGCTGGTGAAGTCGAACGAGGAGAAATTGAAAGATATTTCGCTTCAGTTACGCAAACAACTTGAAATGGCAGATACAACGCTTGACAATGCCTTAAGCACGGCAAGGGAGAATAGCTTCCTGTTGGAGTCTTCCGACCTCTCCTATCGGGCGATGTTGTCGAGATACCGATCCGGGCTGGAAAATTTCACCGATCTTGTTCAGGCACAATATTCGCTGGTAAAGGCAGAGGCCGAAATGAAAACAGCTTACATCAATGTATGGAAAGCCTTGCTGCTAAAGGCTGCTGTTGAAGGAGACTTGAACGAATTCTTAAATCAGGTAAAATAGCATGAACCTCATCAAGGGAGCACTCCAAAAACCGGTAACAGTCCTGGTCGCAGTGGTGGCCATTTTGTTCTTTTCCGCCGTGACCATCCGGAACATGAAGATAGATATCTTTCCGAGGATGGGGTTGCCAACCATCTACATTGCACAACCCTATGGCGGTCTATCACCTGAACAGATGGAAGGTTTCATCACCTCCTATTACGAGTACCACCTGCTTTATGTCACCGGGGTGAAATTTGTGGAATCAAAATCCATCCAGGGAAGCAGCACTGATCAAAATTGTATTCAACGAGGGAACCGATATGTCGCAAGCCATGGGTGAAGTGGTGGGATATGTCAACCGTTCAAAGGCATTCATGCCCCCTGGCACCGTACCTCCCTTCATCACTCGTTTCGATGCGGGCAGTGTAGCTGTCGGCCAGCTGGTCTTCACATCCACCACAAAAACCCTTGGTGAAATTCAGGATCTCGCCTTGTTCAAGGTCAGGCCCATGTTTTCGACTTTGCCAGGTGTATCTGCCCCTCCGCCTTTTGGCGGAAACCAGAAAACAGTCATCATCAGGGTCAATCCGGATAAGTTGCGTGATTACAAGCTTTCTGCCGACGATGTCGTCCAATCCCTCGCAAAAGCCAATGTGATCTCACCGGCCGGGAACATCCGGGTAGGAGACGAGACCCTGATTGCCAATCAAAATTCAGTGGTCGAAAACATCCGCGAACTGGAGAATGTTCAGTTAAAACAGTCTGATGGCGTTTCGGTCTTTGTCAAAGATTTGGCAGAGGTAACGATGGGAGCCGATGTAACCACCAGTTATGCACTGATCAACGGGAAACGATCTGTCTACATCCCGGTTACGAAGCGCTCCAATGCCTCTACCTGGGAAGTGGTCAACAGGGTCAAGGCCGCCCTGCCCGACATGCAGGCAGCAGTCCCCGACGACATACAAGTATCGTACGAGTTTGACCAGTCGGGCCATGTGATCAATGCCCTGAAAAGTCTAATTTTCGAAGGGTTGTTGGGTGCTATGCTAACCGGTCTGATGGTCCTGCTGTTTCTAAGAGACCGAAGGAGCTCCCTCATCGTGGTACTCACCATTCCGCTCTCGATACTTTCTGCCGTGATCTTTCTGAATGCCTTCGGACAGACGATCAACATCATGACCCTCGGTGGTCTGGCCCTTGCCATCGGTATTCTGGTGGATGAAGCAACGGTAACCATTGAAAACATACATCACCACACAGAATTGGGCAAAAAGAAGCAAAGGGCTATTCTGGACGCTTCCCTCGAGATCGCTCTGCCAAAATTGCTCATCCTGTTGACAGTACTTGCCGTCTTTGTCCCTGCCTTTTTTATGTCAGGTATTCCTGCATCCATGTTTTATCCGATGTCTCTGGCGGTTGGTCTGGCCATGATCTCCTCCTTCCTGTTGTCACAAACCTTCGTGCCCGTTGCCGCCAACTGGCTTCTAAAAGAGCACCGGGAGCTTGTCCCTGACGGTGGGTTCGAAAAATTCAAGAGTCGTTACATCAGTTGGATAGAAAGAGTTGTCCCCTTTTATGGCCGCTATTCCTACCTTGTTCTGATTGCCTCCCTGTTGTTGGTTGTCTTCCTCTTTCGGATGAACGGAACTGAAATTTTTCCCAAAGTGGATGCAGGTCAGGCGCAGCTTCGCCTGAGAATGCCGACAGGAACCCGTCTCGAACGAACGGAAGAGGCTACCCAAAAAATCCTTGGACTTTCAGACAGCATTACCGGGGGAATGGTGGAGATCAGCTCTGCCTTTGTTGGAACACAGCCGGCCAGTTACCCGGTTGGATTGATTCATCTTTGGACCAGTGGCCCCAATGAAGCTGTCATCAAAATCAACCTGAAAAAAGATGCAGGCATCTCCATCGAAGATTTCAAGGAAAAACTCAGAAAAAGTGTGGATCATTCGATGCCGGGAATAAAAATCTCTTTTGAGCCCGGAGACCTGACTGAACAGGTACTGAACATGGGATCCACCAATCCGGTGGAGATTGCCATCCTGGGAAAGAACCTCTCCCAATCAGCCGTGGTCGCCGAAAAGCTGAATGCCAAACTACAGGACATTGATTTTCTGCGGGACGTGCAGATTGCAACGCCCCTCAACTATCCCTCCCTGAAAATTGAGATCGACAGGGTGAAAGCTGGCCAATTTGGCCTTACCGTGGATCAGATCAGCAAATCGGCCGTTGTTGCAACCTCCTCCAGCCGATTTACACAACCCAATTACTGGCTTGATAAGTCCTCNGGCACAGCCTACCAGGTTCAGGTTGAGTATCCGCAATACAAAATGAACACGCCGGAAGAGCTTGAGCTGGTACCCATCGCGTGGAATGCAGGAAGTCCGGTTTATTTGAGGGATGTCGCCAGTTGGAAGAAGACTACTTCGGTTGGAGAGTATGACAGGATCAATCAACAAAGATTCATCACCATTACGGCAAACATTCACAACAAGGACATGGGAACAGCGCTGAAGCATGTCAATGCAGCCATTGCCTCCCTGGGTGAACTACCCAAGGGGATGAAGATAAATTTACGCGGGCAGGCAGAACTGCTGGATCAGACCATGAATGAACTTCAATCCGGACTGATAATCGCCATTGTCGTCATTTTCATGTTGTTGGCCATCAGTTTCCAATCTTTCCGATTGTCGCTGGTCACCCTCTCCATCGTTCCGATTGTAGTGGCAGGATCTTTTCTGCTGATCTTCCTGACAGGCCAGACCCTTAACATCCAATCGTATATGGGGATCATCATGGCAGTTGGGGTTGCGGAATCCAATGCCATCCTGTTTGTAACGAATGCGCAGAAGCACAAAAAGATGAACAATCCCCAACCCTTCCTGAAAGGCGCATCCGGTCGGTTGCGACCCATCCTGATGACCACAGTTGCGATGGTGGCTGGTATGATCCCGATGGCAATCGGATTGGGCCGGGGCGGCGACCAGACCGCTCCGTTGGGAGTAGCAGTCATTGGCGGACTTCTTTTTTCTGCATTTGGCACACTTGTATTTTTGCCGATAATCTATGCAAATGTTTCCGGGAAGAATCCATATCAGAATCCTTCACTGGATCCAGAAGATGTAAACAGCAGCCATTATGAAGAGGTAGGTTAATCCTTCACGAGGAACGTCAATGGGTAATTCCTGCAGGGAAGTAGTAGACCGACAAAAATTGAAAAATTAAATTTTATGATGACCACAAAAAAACAGCATATGCAAAGCCGAATTGTTATCCTCTTCCTTATTCTCGCCTTTACCTATTCGCAATCAAGCTGCACACAGCAAGAAAAGAAAAAGGCGGGGCAAGACGCTGCCGTCGATTCGGTTGCGGCATTCACCCTGAAAAAACTCCCGGTTCTGAAAAAACTCACTTTCCCTGCTGAACTGATTCCGATAGAAAGGGCGGAAATAAATGCCAAGGTTCAGGGATATGTCAAAGAGTGCAAAGTGGACATTGGAGACCAGGTGAAACAAGGTCAGATTCTTGCCATTCTGGATGCGCCTGAATTGATTGCCGGTTATGCCCAGGCATCTTCGGAGGCTCAGACGGCTTATGCCAAACAACTAACCAGCCGGGACCGCTACAAACGATTGCTGAATGCGTCCAGTGTTGCCGGAACCATCGCGGCAGCCGAAATGGAGAGTGCCAGGAACCAGATGGTGGCCGACAGCAGTGCAGCCGAGGCAGCAAGGTCCAAATTGAGTGCCAACAGTCAGCTAAAGGATTATCTCACCATTCGTGCGCCGTTTGATGGCATCGTTACGCAACGAAATGCCGACAGGGGTGCCCTTGTTGGAACAGCCGGATCCAAACCATTTTTAACCCTTGAAAATGTTGGTGTACTCCGACTGCGCATCCCTGTCCCCGAGACATACAGCACGGCAGTACCAGATACTTCGGTTGTTGAATTTACGGTTGATGCCCTGCCGGGGAAAACCTATCAGGCAACTCTTTCCCGCAAATCCGGAAGCATCAGCCTTACCAACAGGACGGAAACATGGGAATTTGACATTCAGAATGCAGGGAGAATTCTCAAATCCGGTATGTATGCCAATGTGACCCTCAAATTGGGCAGGGAAGAACTTTCGTTTCTGGTGCCCTCCTCTGCCATTGTCACTACACTGGAGAAAAAATTTGTCGTCCGTATAAAAGAGGGCAAGGCGGAATGGGTGGATGTTAAAACCGGCTTCAATCAAAACGACAAAATTGAGATCTTTGGCGCAGTTCAGGAGGGAGACATTTTACTGACCTCTGCAAACGATGAAGTTAAACCGGGGACAAAACTGGTGGCAAAAGGCACAAAAAAATAGTCCGCTCCCAACTGCCTGATTGGTGCGAACTATATCTCAATTTGCATTTTCCAATTCCTTCACGGTAGGATTATTCCCTAAAATGAAAGGTTGAGGATTATTTCCAAAGGGCAATTAGCTCTTCTGTGCGCAAAAGAATGGCGAGGCTTTTCATGTTCTCAAGCGAACGATTGTGTGCCTCCTGGTTGTAGGAAGAGACAGCATCTGTTAGGATGACTGGGAAGAAACCACGGTTGGAAGCATCCCTGGCGCTGGATTCCACCCCGAATTCGGTGGCTATTCCCGTGAAAAGAATGGTAGTGATCCCGGCATTCCGCATCAGCATTTCGAAATTGGTGCCAATAAAGATACTGGCCGTATTTTTCGGCATAACGACATCTCCGTCGGTCGGTTCGATGGTCAGATCAAGACCATTTGGAACCGAGTTTAGCTGAAACTGTCGCTTCTTAAAGAAATATTTCCTGACTGGAGATTCAAACTGTCCGGAAAGTGGAGTGATTTTCGAAAAGATGACGGGAACTTTTCTCTCCTTTGACACAGAGATGACACTTTTCGTATTTGCCAAAAACTGTTCGGGATTAAAAATTCGCTGAACCAGCATGTTTTGTACATCCCAGATCAACAGCGCCGTTTTCGCGGGATCCAAAATTTCTCTCAATTCATTGTCAATTTCCATGTTCTTTACTTTTTATACTGGTTTGTAAAAGGATCTTTGTTATCTCGGGCAGTTTGCGGCTGAAAAGCAATGCCCCAAGGATGCAGGTCACACCACCAAACAAAATGGTATTGGTTACCCCGAAGAATTTGGCAGAACTTCCTGCCAAAAGACTTCCGAAGGGGGCCGTCCCCATAAAGGCCATCGTATAAAAACTCATCACGCGTCCACGTTTGTCATCTTCTACGATGGTCTGCAGCAGGGTGTTGCTGGAGGCCATTTGCAGCATCATTCCGAGCCCCACGAACACCATCAGTCCCAGGGAGAGCACAAAGATATGTGAAAATGAGAACAGGATCAGCCCAATGCCAAAAAGGAGTGCCGCCAGCGGAATTAATTTATCCAGTCCGGTGATATTTTTTCTGGATGCCAGGAAAAGTGCGCCCGTCAGTGCACCCATGCCGGAAGCGCCCATCAGGAAACCAAAAGTATGCGATCCTCCGTGCAGGATCTCCTTGGCATAAACCGGCATCAGAACGGTATACGGCATTCCCATCAGGCTCACCAGGGCGAGCAGAAAGATGGTGTATTTGATGGGAATAATTCCGAAAGTATAGGAAAATCCCTCCTTAAATTCCTTCCATACGGGCTTGCCATTTTCCTTTTTCTCGTGGGCATCCACCCGCATCAGCAAAAGTGACCAGATCACAAAGATATAGCTCAGTGCGTTGATCAGAAAGCAAATACCTTCACCGGTAGTGGCAATCAAAATCCCCGCCAGGGAAGGTCCCAGCAGTCGGGCTCCGTTGACCATCGACGAATTCAAGGCAATGGCATTTCCAAGATCCTCTTTTTTATCGACCATTTTGATGACGAAGGATTGTCGGGCGGGAATGTCAAAGGCATTGACGCAACCCAGGAATGTACTAAGGAGAATGATGTGCCAAACCTCAATGGAATGGGTGAGGACCAGCCAGGTTAGGATGGAAGCCTGCAGCATCGCCAGAACCTGCGTGGCAATCAGAATGTGGTAGCGGTTCCACCTATCGGTCAGGACACCCGCAAAAGGGGAGATCAGAAAGGTCGGAACCTGACCCACAAAACCAACCAGTCCAAGGAGGAAAACAGATTTTGTCAGATCGTAAACAAGCCAGGGCATGGCAATGCGCTGAATCCAGGTTCCAATCAGGGAGACACTTTGACCGGCAAAAAAAAGCCGGTAGTTCCGGTATTGCAGGGAACGGAAAATGGATTTGAAACCATTTGGCGTTTCCATCTGATCGGTGTTCATCACTTTTTTCTTTATCATTCCATTCGAAATTGCCAGGACAAAAGTAGCAGGATTGCCCGGATTGTTTTTGTTTGTCCAGTTTCAGTTGGACTGCTTCTGTCCCGAAAGGTTTATCGGGCAATCCATTTGGAAAAGGAATCCGTTTGCCACTTTTGAGGTGTAGTTTTTCAAAAACATTTAGTCTTTGCTCACCAGAATGCATGCAATGACGAAAGTGCCCCTCCATGAGTGAGGATCAGGTTCCGCATGGCTGTTTGTTAAAGGAGGGAATTTTTAATTGCAAAAATGATAGGAAGGCAGAACCATTGGCATTTCGATCCGTATACAAACGGGATTTCAGTAAGGTGATTGGTAATCTGATTGCTGATCTTTCCCTGAATTGTTGGAAATGAGACAAAGTATGCTGATTTTTACCCCATGAAGGCAACAATTAGCTTTGTTGTTTAAATATGGTAATTGATATGCTCCGATGACAGAAAAAATAAAAGAACATCTTCCGGCGGGCAAGCCGGCAAAACCAAATATATTCGGGGTGCTGAAACCATACAGGCTGATGATTTTCGGTCTGATTGGTTTTGCCCTGCTGAGCAATGCAGCCAACCTGGTGATTCCGAAAATCATCTCTCACGGAATTGACGATTTCGCAAAGGGCAATTTTTTGTATCAACGGATCATTGTTGAATTTTTGGTGGCCTCATTCATCATTTTCATCTTCTCCTTTCTGCAGGGATTGCTCCAAACATTTGCCTCCGAGCAGGTGGCCCGCGATCTGCGAACCAGGCTTGCAGATAAAATATCCCGCCAGAGCTACGCCTTCATTCTGGAGGCGAATCCTTCCAAATTGCTGACCAACCTTACTTCAGACATTGATTCCGTAAAAATGTTTGTCTCGATGGCAGTAGTTTCGCTGGCTTCCTCGATCTTCATCATCATGGGGGCCACCGTTTTGCTGATTTCCATCAACTGGCGGCTGGCCTTGTCGGTTTTGGCCATTATTCCGATCATTAGCGGAGCCTTCTTCATCGTTTTCCGCAAGGTAAAGGTTCTATTTAAAAAGAGCCGTGAAGTGATCGACTGGCTCAACAAAGTCATCAACGAAAGCATCCTTGGGGCTGCCCTGGTTCGTGTTTTGAATTCACAGACACTCGAATACAACAAATTTATGGATGCAAATACCCAGGCCAGAAACCTGGGAATGTCCATCCTCAAACTTTTTGCCACCCTGATTCCAATCGTCGTTTTTGTGAGCAACATGGCTTCGCTGACCATTCTCGCACTGGGGGGCCACTATGTGATCAACGGTACGATGTCGCTGGGCGATTTTGCTGCCTTCAGCTCCTATCTGGTCATCCTGATTTTCCCGATTATCATCATCGGATTCATCAGTAACTTCGTGGTACAGGCATCCGTCTCCTACGGCCGCATCTGTGCCGTTTTGGATGCCGAAGAGACCCGGGATACAGGTACTGTCAGTACCTCTTTGCAGGGGAATATCCGCATGCAGGATGTCTCTGTCTTTTACGGTGAGAAACCTGTCCTGAAGGATATATCCCTCGAGTTGAAAGCGGGTACAAAAACTGCCGTCATCGGACCAACTGCCGCAGGGAAGTCCCAATTGCTCTACCTCCTTACCGGCTTGATAAATCCTACCTCCGGAACCATCACATTTGATGGTGTAGCCATCGATGCCTACGACAAGGAGACCTTTCAGCACCAGATCGGCTTTGTATTCCAGGACAGCATTATCTTCAACATGAGCCTCCGGGAGAACATCGCCTTCAACGAAAAAGTAACGGATGAATCATTGAAAAGGGCCATCGAAACAGCCGAACTACGGGATTTTATCGATGCGCTTCCGCAGGGGCTGGATACTGTTGTGAGTGAGCGCGGCACCTCCCTCTCCGGCGGACAAAAGCAACGCATCATGCTGGCAAGGGCATTGGCCCTCGATCCCAAAATTCTTTTGCTGGATGACTTTACTGCCCGCGTAGACAGCCAGACGGAAGAGAAAATCCTCGACAATGTGTCCAGAAATTATCCAGATCTCACACTGCTCTCAGTGACCCAAAAAATTGCTTCAGTGATGAGTTATGGTCAGATCATCCTGCTGGAAGAGGGCGAAGCGCTGGCAATCGGGACCCATGGATCACTGATGGAGAGTTGCCCCGAATATGTTCAAATTTACAATTCACAACGCAGCACCAACCACTATGAACTATAATCTCAATCTGAAAAAGGGGCTGCAAACCAACGAAAAGGTCAAAACGGCTACGATTCTCAGGCAGTTGCTGACCCTGATGGGAGAGGAGCGCAAAAACCTCTACATTGCGATGTTTTTTATTTTCATCAACGCTGGCCTTAATCTGGTTGGTCCCTACCTGATGGGACATGCCGTCGATAGCTTCGTGGTAACCAAACAGTACGACGGAGTGATCAAATATTCCATCATCCTTTTCTGTGTTTTTCTTGTTGCGATGGTAAGCGGTTACACCCAGACCCAACTGATGGGGCGGGTAGGTCAGCGAATGCTTTTCAACCTGCGGAACTCCGTCTTCAACAAACTACAGGATCTTCCGATCGATTTTTTCAATCAGAACAAGGCCGGGGATCTGATTTCACGTGTCAACAACGACACGGACAAGATCAACCAGTTCTTTTCGCAGTCGCTCGTGCAGTTCATCAGCAGTCTGTTCACCATGGTGGGAGCAGGCATTTTTCTGCTATCCATCAACCTTAAATTGGGATTGGCTGCATTGATCCCGGCTTTGGTGCTCTGGTTCTTCACCAGAAGTATCTCTCCCTGGGTGAAGAACCGCAATTCTGTCAACATGCGAAGCACGGGGAGCCTGAGTGCCGAGATTCAGGAGAGTCTGAACAATTTCAAGGTGATTGTTGCCTTCAACCGGCGCGATTACTTCCGCAAACGGTTCGAGGAGGTCAATGGCGAAAACTACAAGAGCGCTGTAAAAGCAGGAATTGCCAACAACATGTTTACACCCGTTTATGGATTCTCTTCAAGCATCGGGCAAATGGTGGTTTTGGCCTTTGGGATCTACCTGATTTCAGTCGGACAATTTTCGGTGGGATTGCTGATTAGTTTTCTGGCTTATATTGCGCAGTTTTACAATCCGCTCCGGCAAATTGCTGCCCTTTGGGCCAATTTTCAGGTAGCACTGGCCGGTTGGGATCGCATTTCACAAATACTCGTATTGGAAAATAATTTGATTGTGACCGACGGGAGCTCAAAGGTGGAATCGCCCAGCCTGATGTCTTTCCGGCAGGTCACCTTTTCGTACAACACAGGAAATGAAATTTTGAAAAAGGTAAGTTTCGATCTGGAACGCGGAAAAACCTATGCCTTCGTGGGTCCAACCGGAGGTGGAAAAACCACTACAGCCTCTCTGATGGCAAGACTCTATGATCCAACAGAAGGTCAGATCCTGTTTGACGGAATGGACATCCGTTCGATGAAGCCGCATGACAGGACTGCATCCATTGGATTTATTCTGCAGGAACCATTCCTCTTCAGCGGGACCATCCGCGACAACATTCTCTACGGAAATGTCAGGTTGAAAGATATTTCGAACGAAGATCTTTCGGCAGTGTTGTCAGAATCGGGGCTGGACGGATTGCTGGAGCGTTTTGATGGAGGCCTGACGGCTAAAATAAGCTCTTCAGGCGACGGGATAAGTCTGGGTCAGAAACAGTTGATTGCCTTCATCAGGGTGGTGCTACGCAGACCAAAGTTGCTCATTCTGGATGAAGCAACAGCCAACATCGATACGGTAACGGAACAGTTGCTGGGCGAAATTCTCAACAAATTACCCGAATGCACCACCCGGATCATCATTGCACATCGCCTGAATACCATTGAAAATGCAGATGAAATTTACTTCGTCAATGCCGGATCCGTTACCAAGGCCGGGTCATTGAACGATGCGGTCAACCTGCTGCTGCACGGAAAACGTGAGAGCTAGTGAAGAAAAAGTGCCTTGTGCCAAGCCTTACCGCAAGCCGAAAAGCCAATGGCCTTTTGCCTTCGGTTCCGTGCTGTGAAAATAAATTGCAAGATATTTGTTCATCAGGAAATTATTTTTAGTTTTGGAGAAATATAACGTATCTAACTATTAACATCTCTTTTTGCAAGAGTCTCACATTCAACAAATAAATTCAACAATTTTTTATTCTAATTTTTTAACACCGACGAGTATGAAGAGAATTGCCTTACTTTTATTGATGAGTCTTTGTTTTGTATCCCTTTTTGCGCAGGAATCCATCAAATTGCAAAATGCAGGAAACGATGCGATAAAAGCCAAAGATTATGCGAAAGCACTTGAAAGCTATGAGAAAGCAATGGCTGTTTGGGGTGCAGCTCCACAGGATTCAGTGATGTTCTACAATTGCGGGATATGCGCTATTCAGGTGAAGGATTATGAAAAGGCCATTAAATACTTCAATCTCGCGGCTGCACACAACTTCAAACCAGCAGATGCACTTTTTAAAGTTGCCCTCATTTATAAATTTCAAAAAAACAATGATGCCTACTTGAAGGCCATCAATGATGGAGTCGCAAAATATCCCGAGAATCCGAATTTCAAGGGTGAACTCTCCAAAAATTATTTGCTCGAAGCGGTGGCTCACTACAATGGCGGAAATGGATTGCTGAAAGCTGCCATCGACAAAATAACCTCCAAGAAGTACAAGGATGCCAACGATCCTGGCTACAAGGCCGAGATAGCCAAGGCTAAAAAGGAGTTCAGCGACGCCATCCCTTCCCTGGATAAAGCCATCGAACTCAATCCGGCCGATGAAAAGGCCAAGGAGATCAAAGCTGCTTGCGAAAAACAGGTCAAAGCGCTGTAGGCTGCTCCTCAAAAACGTTGTTTGATTTAGAATATTCGGAAAGGTTGCTTAACAGGAGTGTTAAGCAATCTTTTTTTTTGCCAGAAACAGGTTTCGGATTGAACTCTCCGGGAGCAGAAGCATAAATTACAACACCATTCCATAAGTTTCGTTGGAATTGTTCCCTTTGCAACCCTGCCGGGAGAGTGGATTACCAAAAAATCGTTACTTTTAAATTGATCAAATATCCCGGTCTGCTTTTGGGAAAAGTAAATCGCTCAAACGGCGGAGGCAGTCAGGCAAATTCGGTTTCAATCTAAAACCCAAAATAAAACAGAGATGAATCTATTTTCGGGGAAGCACTTCACATCCATTTTCCTACTGTCCGTGGTGATGGTTGGTTCTCTCCTCCAGGCGAATGGGGAGGGCAAAAACCGGTGGCGCATCGATCCTTCCGGATCCATCTCGTGGTTTGTGGATGACCGCCTGCCACATTCCGATCACATAGAGATGAGCGGTGACAGCATTTCGGCAATTCTCCACTACACTGTGAATGCGGATAAATCGTTTCAGCTCCGGCGTCAGTTGGTTTGGCCCATGCTGCGTACAATCCCGAACAACACCCACGCAAGCCTGATCCGCTACTTGACCGAAGATTTGATTACCAGAATTAACCTGAATGGCCGACCGCTTTCGGGAGAGAAGGTGGATGAAATTTCCCTGAACGGGATGATGGAGGTGAGAAGTTCGGCCGATGGCATCGGCATTGAAAGATGCTTGTTCCCCTCTACCCGATATCCAGTCTTTCTCGAGGAATACAAAATTACCAATCGTCAGGACAAGCAAATCTCCCTTGAAATTCCATTTTGCCGGATCGATTATTCCACGGATCCGGCCAAAGGTGTCTCAGGCAGCTACCTCATTCATGTGGTTGATCAAGGCAGTGGATTCTATCAGTTGAAAAAAGGTGAATCAGTCACCTTTGGCCTTCAGATTTCTGCCTTCCCCCGAAAGGGAAGTTGTTCGCTGGTTGAAACCGGTGCGGAAAAGTTGAAGCGTGCGGAGGCCATTGCCGAATGGCAAAATGAACTGGTCCTTGAAACTCCGGACACCATCCTGAACAGGGCTTTTGCCTTCGCCAAAATCAGGGCGGCAGAGAGCATTTTTAAAACCGCCGGCGGCTACATGCACGGACCCGGTGGCGGATCCTATTATGCGGCCATCTGGGCCAACGATCAGGCAGAGTACGTCGGGCCATTCTTCCCATTCCTGGGATACCAAAAGGGCAATGAGGCCTCCCTGAATGCCTACCTCCATTTTGCCAGATTTATGAATCCGGAGTACCGCCCACTTCCAAGTTCCATCATTGCAGAGGGGAAGGATATCTGGAATGGTGCGGGCGACCGCGGTGATGCCGCGATGGTGGCTTATGGTGCTGCGAGGTTTTGCCTCACCCTGGGAGAGCGGCAGACGGCTCAGAAACTTTGGCCTTTGATTGAGTGGTGCCTGGAATACAACTTGCGGCATTTTACCGTGGACGGGGTGGTTTCCTCGAATTCGGACGAACTGGAAGGCCGTTTCCCTGCCGGGGAAGCAAATCTTTCGACCTCCTGTCTATTCTACGATGCATTGAATTCTGCAGCCGATCTGGCGAAAGAGCTGAATAAACCGGTTTCACAGGTCGAAAAATACAAAAAACTGGCGGCCGGCTTAAGGAAATCCATAGAAGCCTACTTTGGACACACTGTGGAGGGCTTTCCTACCTACAGGTATTACGACGGCAATGAGCTCCTGCGTTCCTGGATCTGTCTGCCACTGACAGTCGGAATCTTTGACAGAAGCGAAGGAACCATCAACGCCCTCTTTTCTTCCCGGCTCTGGACAAAAGATGGATTGGCCACCCAGGCCGGCGACTCAACATTTTGGGACCGTTCCACGCTCTATGCCCTGAGGGGCGTTTTGCAGGCAGGTCAGACCCAAAAGGCCATTTCGTTTTTGCACTACTATTCTCAAAGAAGGCTCCTGGGGGAACACGTCCCCTATCCGGTTGAGGCCTATCCGGAAGGTGGGCAACGCCATCTTTCCGCCGAGAGCGGATTGTACTGCCGGATATTTACGGAGGGTTTGTTCGGAATAAGGCCGGTGGCCTTCAATCGATTCTCCGTTACACCGCAGTTGCCTGTGAATTGGAATCAGATGAAACTGCAGAGAGTACACGGCTTCCAAAAAGTATATGACCTGGAGGTGAAAAGAAACGGATCAAAAATCACATTGACAGTGACTTGTGCAGGAGTCTCGGTTTTTCATAAAACCATTCCAAACGGAGCTTCACAAACGATCAAACTTTAGCCAAAATCCGGCGAACACGAAAAGCCCCTCTCCCGACAAACTGCATTGTCCTGAAAGGGGCTTTCCCAGTTAGACGGACCAAAAATCACGGATCCATCGGCTCATCTTCATCGATTTGCAGGGAAGCAATCAACGGAAAAAATTCGGCCTCCGTCTCGGAGAGTCGTTTCCCATTCGAGTAAGGAGAATAACCCAACTCCTGCTTGCAGCGGTCCTGCATCTCCTGATCCGTGATGTAATAACTCTGTTCCATGGTTGTTGATGTAATGCAAGGCTTATCCATCGGGAGGCCATACCGGAAGATCAGCCTGACACAGTTGCGCATGTTGGTGGTCGTATGCCGTGCGTGCGGCTCCATGATGATGACATTTTCAGGAACGTGCATGGTCTCCATCAGGTATTTCTTCATCTCTTCTGCTTCACAGTAGATGGTCCGGTAGGGATGTGCCTTGCCGCCTGATACCACGATAAACGGAGCCAGCCCTTCCTTCCACCGGTATGCTGCTACCCTGCACCTCAGCATGCCAATGCCGCTCAGCGCCTCTTCGCGAACTTCAGGTCCCTCGCCGGGAACCAGAATCACAGAATACTTGTAATTCTGCCATTGAATGGTTTTGACCCGTTCGAAAGCCAGTTTGTTGCAGTTGCGTTCCATCGGTTCATAATCTGCCGCACGGTTGCGATCGTTGACCTCTATTACCCGAAGTGCATAATCCATCGTTGGCATGAAAAACAATTTGGACTTTTTCACATCCTCCAGTACCGTGTTGGCACAATCGAAAAGTACATAGTGATAATCTTTTGAACGAACATCGAAACTGATGGAGTCGATGCTGGGGTAATTGGGCTTCCGGCTACGATCGCCATAAACCGCCAGGGCAAAATTCACCGCCCTTGCATCCTGTTCCCAGGCTTTTTTCAACAATTCCGCGTCTCCCGTTCCGGCATAGTTGACATAACACCCNGATCTTACCAGGTGATTTTGAACCATTGCCTGAAGCACCTTTTGCGTTTCATATAGCTGCACGAGTCTCTCTCCGATGCGCCGGATCTCTTCCTGACTGAACTTGACATTTTCAAGATAACAGCCAACCGTATTTCCGCATTTTTTCAGGGAGGCAGAAAGATTGTTGCTCTTTAATTCAGCGATCTTTGCCAATTCGGGATCATTTGAGAGCAGTTTGTTGATTTCTGGCAATTTTTCGAACAGCGTCAGCAAATAGTAGTTGCTGGATTGAACATAACTCTCAGCCTTGACCAGTGCGTATTTTTGATCGGGAAGCTGAGCGGCAAACAGATGGCCGCACACAAAAAAGAGCGTGAAAATGAACAGTAGAGACTTCATGGTGTCAATAATTGAATGGCGTGCAGGAGCACAGTTAATAGTAGAAATTGATCCCAAAGCTAGGATTTAAATTGCAATCTGGTTTGAAATTGGGTAGAAAATCAAAATCGGCAAGTGTTAATTGGGCAAACGAATCTCCTATCCTAATTGCAGGAATTGGCGTAAATTGTAAACAGCCAGACATGTTGTGCTTATTTCATTGGGCTGAAGTGCGGTGAAATGCACTGTTTCAACCGACCAGGAAAATGTTTGCTTTTACTTGAAGTAACCTGATGGATCCTGCAACAGCGATTTTATCTGTTTGACCATATGGGCTTTTTTATTCTTCTCATAATAGGGTAGGACAATGGTCAGGTAATCCAAAAGTGTCTCTGCATCGGTGGAGATTTCGTTCAGCGGTTTCCCGAAATTTTCGTGTCCGTCAATGAAAGCCTCCCCCGAGGTCAGCCTGATGCGTTTTTTCTCCAGTTCGTAGATCTGTGTGGTGGTATCAGGTGTCTCAGTGGGGTGATTGGATCCATAGATATGTAGCGACAGGCTGGGTTTTTCTGCCATATTTCCCATCGCATGCACCAACGCCCCCTGCACCGGTACGACGGTATTTACCGGGATCAGGCTCCGACCTGTCAGTATAACATGCTTATTTTCAATTTTGTAGCTCCGGTGAAAGACTTCGCCCAAAAAATATACGGCTCCCCAATCGGATTGTCCATGGTTGTGAATGGCGGTAAAATCATTTTTGGCCCACGACATGAGGAAAATGACAAAATTATTGCCTTTGTACATTTTAGTCCGGCCATAACTGAAATGCGTACGATGGTTGAAATCAGAAAAATCTGCAAAGTCCGCCGCAGTCAAGCCGAGGGAGGGCAACAACCGAAGCAGGAATTCGCTGGTCAGATTATCCTGGGCTTCTATTTTTTCAATGAGTGTCTTTAATTTTTCGGGATAAGTAATGGCATGTGTCATGTTATTTTGAGTGTTGGTTTCGTGACTGTTTTTCTTTTTGCCTATTTCTGTTAGCGAAATTTCAGGTTCTTTCAAAAATATGGATATCTCCTTTTCGAAAGGAGGCGCAGCTCCTTAAATTTTATAGCTGCAGTGATGCAAAATTTCATGGTTGCGAAGAACAGCTAACCCCGACCTGGGGAAAAGTGGGGAATCCGGAGATCAGACGAAGTGAAAAAGGCATTGGATGGAGTGGAGGAGCAGTTTGGCCGGTTTGAAGTTATTATCAATTAAATCGAATATTTTTGCCTGGTATGTTTGGTGCTTAAAATGAGAGTAGTAATTTTATCGTTTCGGAGCAAATCACACACAAATATTAAACAATTAAACTTATGCAAAACAGACGAAGCTTCTTAAAACTATCCGCTGCCGGATCGCTGGGTATGTTGTTGATCAATCCTGTCACAGGTATGCCGCTCGTAGGTGATGACCGTAAAAAATTTGGTGTTGGCCTGCAACTTTACAGCATTCGTGATGCCATGGCGGCCGATGTAAAGGGGACCTTGAAAAAGGTATCCGATATGGGCTACAAGAATATGGAAATGGCTGGCTATTCCAATGGTAAATTCTATGGATTTTCTCCTGCCGAATTCAAAAAAATCATTGCAGATCTCGGGTTGGTATCCCTCAGCAGCCACGCGGCAGTTGAATCCAAGGGTATTACTGTAGAATCTGCCAAATTGATGGCAGATGCACATGCAGAGCTTGGCGTAAAATATTGCATCCAGCCCTGGGTCAATGACGAAGACCGTACCATCGAAAAGTACAAGAAAATGATCGGCGACTGGAACAAGGTAGGTAAAATCATGAAGGGTGTCGGCATTCAGTTTGGATACCACAACCACAATTTTGAGTTTACCAACGTAAACGGAGTCGTTCCTTACTTCGATATTTTCATGCCTGAGATGGACAAGGATCTGATCACCATGGAGCTGGATCTTTTCTGGGCAGAAAAGGCCGGGCAGGATCCGGTGGCCATGTTCAAAAAATATCCGGGCAGATTCCAACTGCTTCACTTCAAGGACATGCATACCAAGCAAGCTCCTTTCTATACCGTGATCAAGGATGATATTTGCTGTGTTGGCGAAGGCGTGATCGACTTCAAGAAAATCTGGGCTGCCAAAGAGGTGGCAGGTGCGAAATATCTTTTCGTTGAAGATGACAACCAGGGCAATGGGAAGCCATTCGAAGGAATCGAAACCAGCATCAAGAATGTCACTACAAAGATCCTGAAAAAATAGGCTCAGGATATGCGGACTGTTTTCAGATCTGGCATAAATAAATAGTTTAAAACCCTGCAAATCATAAGTTTGCAGGGTTTTATTTTTTTGATTTATTGGAATGAAGCAGGTCTTGAAACCGTTCATTTTAATCCGCTATAATCAAATTTTTTGTAGTAGTCCAACGTCTCAGCTGGTTTCTTGACCTCTTTCGGGAGTGGCATCTTTGAGAATTGTTGGAAATACAACAGGCAGGAGTTTCGCCACCAAATGGCCAATTTTTGCTGCTTCTCCATTTTATCGGCAACTTGCTTAAACTCTTCCGCGTCAATTTTCCCTTTTAGGCTTTGCCATGAGGTACTCATCTTTTCAACACCCGCTACGCCGGCGTCATAATGGTGAGCCATTTCGTCCCAAAGCGTTTTCCCTGATCGCATTTTGTAATTCCACGGCAGGTGGTGAAACCACAACAATAATTCTTCCGGACAGGTAGCAAGGTTGGCAAATTTGTCCGCGACGGGTTTGAAATATTGCCCGGTGGCATTGCTTCCTGTCGGAGACCTGTCGAAGCCGATCCCTGTGCTATCGGCTTTGTGGTAGTAAATAGCGGTCCAGTCGGCCCTTCCATGGCTCACCCACGGACCCGGACCGAAATGGTGGCCATTGCCCATGATGTGGTGCAATCCCAGGGGGGTCATGTAATTCACGGAGTTTTCACGCGAATCCAGCATTATTTTTTTGACTGCCGAAACGACGGCAGGGTCGGCCGAAAGGGTCTGTTTGATCCATTCCGTGGCAATGGTTTCTGCGGAGAGGGCAGGGTCCCAGGCCAGTCGTCCGAATGCATACCAGTTGGACTGACCAAAAAGATGACCGGTCCAGTTGCGATCACTGCCCGTATTGGCCACTCCCGACATTCCTGTTAAGATATGGTTTTCGAGGGAACCGTCTATCACTTTCATCACCGTCGATCCTTCCCCTTTTGCATGAGTATCTGCATGGAGGCACTCCTTGAAGAGGGGGGCCAAATAGCACAGGTCTGTCGACTGACCAAGGTATTCCTGCGTAATCTGAAACTCCATCATCAGAGGGGTCTTTGGCATGGCCCCAAAAAGCGGATGAAAGGGTTCGCGGGGTTGAAAATCGATGGCTCCGTTTTTTACCTGGATCAATACGTTGTCACGAAACTGACCGTCGAGCGGCTTAAATTCATTCACAGCCTGTTTGGCCCTATCGTCGGGAACGTTGTTGTCGTACACAAAAGCCCGCCACATCACGATTCCTCCGAATGGTTTCAGGGCATCCGCCAACATATTGGCTCCATCGGCATGCGTCCTGTTGTAGTTTTGCGGTCCGGGCTGACCTTCGGAATTGGCCTTCACCAGGAATCCTCCGAAATCGGGAATGTAGGAGTAGACCTCTTCAACTTTCTTTTTC
>TBL_comb47_HYPODRAFT_10000318_pt1 | contig 63393 bp, 62 predicted proteins | sample TroBogypolimnion_40_FD_10682 | JGI IMG/M metagenome (IMG submission 10682)
GGAGGTGGGGGAAATTCCCCACCTCCAAGGCTTCACCTCTATGCCCGTGTGCGCAAGCACCACAGCAAACAAGAACGCGATGGTGGCCTGTGAGGACCAACCACCGCGTAGCGGTTTAGTTCAACTTGCCTTTGAAGACACTCTCACGCGCCTACCCAACCGTCGCCTGATGAATGACCGCCTGAATCAGGCCATGGCGGCCAGCTACCGCAGCGGAAGGTATGGCGCTTTGATGATGCTCGACTTAGACAACTTCAAGCCGCTCAACGACGCGCATGGCCACCTTGCGGGTGATTTGCTGTTGAACGAGGTCGCCCAGCGTTTGATAGAGTGTGTACGCAAGACCGACACGGTTGCGCGTGTTGGCGGCGATGAGTTTGTCGTGCTGCTCGGCGAGTTGGATGCGGGCGAAGCAGAGTCAGCCAATCAAGCTGCTGATGTGGCCGAGAAGATACGTGCCAGTCTGGCCGTACCCTACCAATTGGTTCTGAACGAAAAGGGGCAGGCGACCGTGCAGGTGCAGCATCGCTGCTCGGCCAGCATTGGCGTGGCCTTATTCTTGAACCATGAAACCAGTCAGAGTGATCTCCTGAAATGTGCTGATTCAGCAATGTACCGAGCCAAAGAGGCAGGGCGCAATGCGGTTCGGTTTTACGGTTTGACCAAATAGCTGCGGCGATAGACCACTGCTTGTAGTCCGGTTGCCACCTCTGATTTGACTGCCCGATGCCGGGTGCGGGTGTACGACTCCTCCCGTTGTAACCAAGCCCACAACTTTCTGCAGCCTTGATGTTTAATTCTTGCCGCAAGCGCAAAACCATTGTGGCGGTCAACAGCAGACACATGGCCGTCCGCCGCCGAAACCAGGTGAAATCTAGGGATAAGTTGAAAGCCGACCTACGACTCTCCCGGAACCAGCCGTTGGCGAATAGAAATCGACCGGCCGTCATATGGCGAGCGTATTGCCAAGGCGATTGTCGGAGTTCAGGGGAGTGACGGCAGAGCGTCAAAGATGGCGCAGGTGGTCGTCGCGTGAGCATACAGCTTTCCGTCAGGGCCGAGGATCCTTGCTTCGGACGTGCCGACCTGACGGCCCACATGAAGGGCAGTACCCACGCAACGCAGCGGGCCCGATTTCGTGTTTGCTGCCCTAACGATGTTGAGATTAATCTGGCTGGTCGTATAGCTTCTACCGGCGGGCAACTTGGTTTGCACGGCGCATCCCAGTGCGAAGTCCAGCAAAGTCGCATACCAGCCCCCATGCACCGAACCCAGTGGGTTGTAGTGTTTGAGCTGGGGAGTCGCCTGAAAGACCGCATGCCCGTCACCCACCTCGACCAGCTCGCAGTCAAAGGTATCCGCCATGTGCGGGTGAGGCAAGTCGCCTTCAAGCAAGGCGGTCATCACCTGCAGACCCGTCATGCCCTGTACCTGACCTGGATTAGCCAACCCGGCGCGACCTCCGCCCCGCTCGAGCCGGCGCCGTCTGACTTGCTCCAACTGCGCCTGCCAGGCGTTCAAAGTAGTCTCGACTGAATTTTCAATCTCCATGATGATCTCGAATGATGTTGTTGAAAGGGATCATGCCGGTCTGCTGTCGCCGAACCACGTATCCAAGGCAAATCTAGCGGCCACGCTCAGGGCTGCGCCGCTCGCGGTTTGGTGTCTATCGGCAGACACAGCAGCCCCGTGAGCAGCGCCAGTGCTCCGTGCAGACCGTACAGTGCATTGAAGTCCATGCGTTGAAGAGCCGCATGGCCCACCAGCGCCACCGTCAGTGCCACGCCGAGTACGGATCCAATCTGGCGCGTGGCCTGGTTGACTGCGCTGCCTACGGCATAGTGCGCTACGGGTAGGCGACTTACGGCCGCTGCGGAGAGCGAAGGCAGCACCAGGCCGACCGCGATACCGCTCATCACGAGGCCGGGCAGCCATTGCGACAGATAGTGCGGCTCGATCCCCGGCACGAGGAAAAACCACAGGCTGCTGCAGGCGTACAGCAGCGAACCACCAACCAGGAAGCGGCGATGACCCAGCCGTGTCGCCAAGCGACCGGTGACGATGGCGGTCGGCATCACGAGAAGCGGCCCCGGGGTCACCGCCAGGCCGGCCTGCGGCAGGCTGAAGTGCCAGATGTTCATCATGTAAAAGAAGAAGGTCAGGAACATCATCGAGAACGCAGTGCCGAACGTCAGCGTCGCGAGGTTGACGAAGCGGTAAGTAGGGTTGCGAAAGAGCGCGAGGTCCACCAGCGGCGCCTTGGCAGTGCGCGCCCACGCAACGAAGGCACCAGCGGCGGCCAAGCCAGTGGCGCTCAGCATCTCTAGTTCCACGCGACTCCATGTTGGTGCGCCAGACTCGACTATGGCCAGGGTGACGGCACCCACCGCCAGTATCAGCAGCGCCATGCCGAAGCTGTCCACTCGTCGACGCTCGCTGGCCTTTTCCGACTCAACCAACAGCGACGCACCGCGCCACATGGCAATACCGCCGAGGGGAAGGTTGATGTAGAACGCCCAGCGCCAGCCAAAGTTGTCGATCACGAAGCTGCCTGCGCTCGGGCCCACTGCAGCCGCGAGGCCACCGACGGCACCCCAGAGGCTCACGACCACCGCGCGCTTGCTCTGCGGAAATGCCGCCAGAACGATGGAGAGTGACGCCGGGGTAAGCAGCGCCGCCCCGACGGCCTGGATCACCCGGGCCGCAATAAGCCAACCAACGCTGCCGGCCAAACCGCAGGCCGCCGATGCCGCTAGGAACAGCGCCACACCGAACAGGAAGACGCGCTTGCGTCCATGCGTGTCGGCCAGGCCGCCCGCGGGGATCAGCATCGTTGCGTAGACCACGGTGTAGGCGTTCAGCACCCACGACAAGTCGGCCGTCGAGGCGCCACCGAAGGCATGCCGCAGCGCGTCGAAGGCTGCGAACAGCATCGTCGTGTCGAGCGACACAAGGAAGGTGGCGATGCTGGCAACCCAGAATACGGGCCACGGTGACGCGGGTGCAGCGGTGCGCAGGGCCGGGGTGTCGACGGCGGCGGTCATGCTCACTCCCGCGCCGCAGGTATTGCGCGATTGGCGCCGGTGATGAGGACGGTGGTTTTTTCGAGTTTCATGAGGGTCCTTTAAATGATGGTCGTCATATTTGTCAGCAAGCAGAGGCTCGATGACGGCTTCAAGCACAGAGTCAGTGGTCGTACTGTTGAATCAAGCTGGCCCGAGCATTCGCCAGCCAAACCCTGCCGGCCTTGCCCTGGAGCGTGCGCGCCAGTTGCAGCGTGCCGACCATCGTGGCAGCGACTATCTGCGCTTGCCCCGGGTCAACGCTGGCCGGAAGGGTGCGGCGCACCAGTTCGACCAAGCCCATTACGCGGGCACGGGCGACGCTGGCGACTTCTTCGACTTGGCGCGGAATCTCGGAAGCCAAGGCGGCGACTACACAACCGCACTCGGTATTCTCGAGTTGCGCGTCCGCGAGGTAGGTTTGCACCAGCGCCGAAAACGGGCTCATCCCCTGCGCCTGCCCCTGGCGCAACCGTTCGGCGAGCACGGCCCCCGTGTCGCGACCGGCACGCTGCGTGGCCTCGGCCAGCAGGGCGTTGCGCGAGGCGAAGTGGGCATAAAAGCCGCCATGCGTCAGACCCGCTTCCTTCATGATGGTCGCCAGGCCAACACCGTCGTAGCCGGTGCGGCGAATGGCTCGTGACGCCACGTCCAGGATACGGTCGTGGGTCAGTTCCTTGCGGCTGGTGGTGTCTAACATTATGGTCGAAATATTACGAGCATCATATGCTTTTGTCAACCACCGACAGATGTCTATTTTCGTGTAAACCAAATATCGACAATGGGCACACGGGGATCGCCACGAACCGCTTCTTTACGGCGTTGAACTGGAGCACCGGAAAGCCGAATGTGGTGAGGACCCGCTTTGTGTGTGCGCCGCGAAAAGGTGGCGCTTTACTGTGGGCTCCAACCACACCCGGCCAAGGCTCCAGCGGCGGCCGACCTGGTGGTCAGCGTTCAGGAGCAGCTCAAACGCATTGATGGGTTGCAGGAAGACATCGAGCACATCGGCCAGCGGCTGCGCACCATGATCCGGGAAGAGCGGCAGATGCAGGAGATCCAACAGATTCCTGGCGTTGGGGACTTGACGGCCTGAGCGCTGGTAGCAGCCGCCGGAGACTTCTCGTCATTCAAATCCGGACGCCAGTTTGCGTCGTGGGAAGGGTTGACGCCAAGGCAGGTTGGAACCGGTGGGAAGACACAGCAGCTAGGTATTTCCAAGCGTGGTGATACCTATCTGCGGACACTATTGATTGCCGGAGCCAGAGCCGTGATTGCGATTTCGAAGAAATCGAACTGGATCACTTGGCTGCTCGAACGTCGACATTTCAACGTGGTGGTGGTTGCGTTGGCCAACAAGATGGCGCGTACTGCTTGGGCGGTCCGGGCCAAAGGCGCAGCCTTTGACCAGGTCAAGTGGAATCCCATCGAACAGGTGGGTGCATGATCGCCGCAATCTCAGCACCCAGCCATTCAAGCCAAAGAGCACAACCGTTTTGAAGGAGAGCATGCAAGAAGCGCAGTGATGGAATGAAGGCCAAACCGGGTTGGGGGCATTCCGGCGAATGACTCGTACCTTGAGTACGTGAAGCAGACAGGAACCCTGACCGCGAATAGCCATCATGGGCAGCAGCACCAACTGCACCAACTGTACAAACAGCCCGGATGTAAGGCAGCAACTCCTTCAAACCATCACGACGACGAAACTTGCTTTCCTTGGGCGGACCATGTAATCGACTCGAGTTGTGGACAGGTTTGCCTTTGCTTGGCGAGCGCCAGCGCAGAGAAAACGGTCTGCCAATTGACGTATTTTTCCCAAGGTCTCAATGTTCGAGGTAAATTGCTTCAGTTTTGACAAACAAGCAGGGGTTGCACTTCCACTTCCAAATCTGAAAGAACCGATCGTGTTTCTAAAAACCAGCGATGCAGAAATTCTGATTTCGTCATGTGGCAGTGCGAGAAGAACGTTTGTCGCGCACGGTGGATGGGTGGGAAGTGGGGAATTGTGGGCCGCTCCATTTGAGCGGTTGAGCCGATCGTGGCGCACCGTGACCTATGACCATCGTGGGACCGGTGCGACTAGAAATAACGCACAAAAAATTACACTTGAGCTCCTGGTCGCTGACCTGTTTCGGGTGCTTGATGCACTCGAAATTGATACTTGCGTCCTTGCCGCGGAATCGATGGGGGCAATGGTGGCATTGGAGGCGGTGCTACTTCACCCGGATCGCTTTTCAGGTCTCGTCATCGTCGGCGGCCGGTACATCGGCGCACCCACGCCAGCCCGGGATCGATTGCTGGCAGGATGCAAGGTCAATTTTCCGGCCACGATGGAGGCATTCGTCAACGCCTGCACGCCGGAAGGCGATTGTGACGCTGAACGCGCATGGGGCAAGTTGATCGTCAATCGTTCAAACGGACCCGAAGCGGTGCAAATGATGGAGTGTGTCGAGCATGTGGATCTGACGCCTCGCTTGAGCTCCATCACGTTGCCAACGCTCATATTGCACGGTCGCAAGGATGTGATTGTGCCACTCAGCTCGTCTGAGACCATGGCGTCGCTGGTGCCGCACTCAAAGCTCGTCGTTGCTGACGATGCAGGTCATGTTCCGACGATAACGCGACCGATCTGGGTCGCAAATCAGATTGATGCATTCTTCGCGAGTTGATTCGGTATTACTGCCGTCGGTTCCTGATCTAGAGCCATCTGGCACAGCGAACTGTTCGCCCGAAACTTGACGTTCGGCGTTTCATCAAATCCGGCTCCCGGACAGCCGCCGGTCGTGACCGCGAACAACGTGCCCAAAGCGGCTGCTCACGCTTGAGTCAAGCCGACGTTCGATTCCCCCCCCAACAATCAAGGAGCTGACATTGAAATCCGAAAAAGTGTTTTCTCTGACTGTGCAGCTCCAGTGTAAGCGTCCGCCCTGTACCGTTCTTGACTTGAGCGCGGCTTGCCGTCAGATGTCCATCACGTGGCGCAGCATTGCGAACGGGACACGCCAGCCAGAGCCGCCATCACATTCGACGGAAGCGGTTCGCTGATTGATGCGCGTGATCGTTCCGATTTGTGGTTGCAAATACTTGTCCGTAAACGAGACCTTGTCCCCGCGGCGGAAGTCGTTGGGACCCAACTTCTTGGGCGCTGGCTGATCGTTGACAGGCGATGAACTTTCGACAGGCTCGTTGTTCTCACCCGGATCGATGGCCGCATACGACAGCTTCCACTGCAATCTGCTGGCCTCCTCGTTGATGGTTACCTGCGAGTCTTTGATAGCGACCACCTTGCCAGAGCGCATCTGACCGGTGCGCCAATCCATGAACTGTACGGACTTGCCCAAGTTGAGCTTGTTGCGTATGGCAACGATGCGTCTGGGGTCAGCCAACAGCCGATCAATGATGTTGCTGAGTTCGAAGAGTTCGAGGCTGCTGGCGTTTGACAGCGCCTCAATCAGCTTGGTGTCATTCATGGACACCATTTTGCCAAAGGCGCAGCTTCTCAGGCCGCCAGGCGCAGGTTCTGGCGGGCAGCGTTGAGGCGTTCGGCAACCGCCCACGGCAGCAACTCTGCAACCCGGTTTATGGGGTGGTCCGCAATTCTCTCGATCACATGACGCAAATACGCATAGGGATCAACGCCGTTGAGTTTGCAGGTTCCGATCAGACTGTAGATGACCGCCGCACGGACGCCACCGCTGTCGGCGCCGAAGTGCAAGAAGTTCTTGCGTCCCAGCACAACCCCGCGCAGGGCACGCTCGGCCGTGTTGTTGTCAATCTCAATGCGCCCATCGTCGACGTAAACATTCAGGGCGCGCCAGTTGCTCAGCGCGTAGCCAATGGCCATCGCCATGGGCGACTTGGCCGAGAGCTGCGACAGGGTCTCGGTCAGCCAGCGATGCAATTGCAGCAGGAGTGGTCTGGCATGCGCCTGGCGGTAAGTGTGGCGTTGCTCAGCGGGCCTGCCGCGGACCTCATGTTCGATGGCGTAGAGTTTGCCAATGTGCAGCAACGCCTGGTGGGCCAGCGTACCGGGCGCGTGGTCCTGCCGCTCATGGACTTCGTAGAATTTTCGACGGCAATGCGCCCAGCATGCAGCCTCGATGATTCGACCGTCCGCAAAGATCCTGTCATAAGCAGCATAGGCATCCGCCTGCAATACCCCCGCAAAGCCGCTCAAATGACGTCTTGGATTCTCACCCTTGCGGTTCTCCGAATATTGGTACCACACCGCCGGTGGCGAGGGGTCAGCCCACGTTCGGTCATCGCGGGCGTATACCCATAGTCGAGCAGTTTTGGTCTTGCCACGTCCAGGACTCAATACCGGTACCGGCGTGTCGTCGGTATGGATCTTGTAGGCGCTCAGGACATACTTTTGCAGGCTGTGCACCAGCGGCTCGAGCAAGCTCGCGCAGCCCGCCACCCAGTCGCACTGGGTGGAGCGCTCGATGTCAATGCCGGCGCGGGCGTAAATCTGGTTTTGCCGGTACAAAGGAAGGTGATCGCAGTATTTGCTCACCAGTACCTGGGCCAGCAAGCCGGCGCCGGCCATGCAACGGTTAATCGGCCGACTCGGCGCCGGTGCCTGACTGACCGTGTGGCATTGGGTGCAGGCGAACTTCGGACGGATGTGGCGGATGACCTTGAAACTGCCGGGCTCGTAGTCCAGCACTTCAGATACGTCCTGCCCAATTTGCTGCAGCCCCGTGCCGCAGGCGCCGCATTTGCAATCGGGTGCGCAGGCGCTGTGAACCACATCTTCGCGGGGGAGGTGCGCAGGCAATCCACTCTGCGCTGGCTGCGCGGATTTCTTGCTGCGTTTCTTGCGCTCGTCTTCCAGGTCAGCAACATTGCTGCTTGCTGCGCCCGTTGTGTCGTCCACTGCTGCATTGACCGGCACCAGCGGCGCGAGTGCCGCGCTCAGCAATTCCAGTTGGGCTTGGGCGGCATCCAACTTCTCGCTGGAGCGGCCATAGCGCATGCGCCTCAGGTGCGTGAGCTCGATCTTGAGCTTCTCGATGGTCAGGCGCAGGGCCTTGATCGTGACGTCGCGCTGCGAGACATCTTCTGTCAAGGTCTCTATGGTCTGTAGCAGCGCTTCGGAACTCATGGGGCATTACTTTGCCAGCAAATTCGCCAATGAAACAGAGGGCTTTCACTGTCAACCGAATTGCCATTTGCTGCAGAGTAAATACCTATACCGCGCGCGTGGGGCGCGCCGTGCGAACCGGCATTCTCCAGTCAATTCCTTCGAGCAGCATCGACAGTTGCGCCGGTGTCAGAACCACTGAGCCGCTCACCGCCTGTGGCCAGATGAAACGGCCTCTCTCCAATCGTTTTGCAAACAGGCACAAGCCCTGTCCGTCCCACCACAACAGCTTGATGATGTCGCCGCGCTTGCCTCGAAACACGAAGACGTGACCGCTAAACGGATCCTGCTCAAGCGCGCTTTGCGCAAGCGCGGCCAAACCATCAAATCCACGGCGCATGTCGGTCAGTCCGGCGGCAAGCCATATCCGCGTGCCCGAGGGCAATCCGATCATGCTGTTTCCCGAAGTGCCAGCACGACACTGCGCAAATTGGTCGGATCAACGCTGCCACGCAGCACCAGGCGGGCACCAGCAAGATGGATCTCGATGACGCCCTCCTTGGCCACCGCAGGGCGAACACCAGGCGCAACCGGCATATACGATTCTTGAGAATCAACGGATACCGGCAGGAGCACCGTTTGGCCGGCAGCAGTCCCTGCAGGACGCTTGCGGGTGAGCTTGGCGCGCCTCCACTTGAACACCAGATTGGCGTTGACGCCGTGTTCCAGCGCAACGCCGGCCACGGATGCGCCGGGTTGCTCAATCAGTTCCAGAATCTTGCGTTTGAAGGCGGCGCTGTGACGACGCTTTGTGGCGGTGCCAGGGGATAAATTCGACTCTTGCATGGTGTGCACTTAACGGGGTTGAGTGCACACCACCAATGGAGTGCAACTCACCCGATATTGCACACCCCTTCAGGCTGGGGCAATAACGGTACTGGCCGGACGCTTACGCTCCAGTGCACTAACCACACTTACAAAAGTTCAAACTGGCCGCCCGGAGCCGGTCATCCGCGTCTGCAAACTACTGTCCGCAGTGCGGCCGTTCGTTCAAACAACGGGGTACCCGTAACCGACCATCAGGAGACAGTCAAGACGGCGCTCCGAAGCGGCCTTTCAATGGGTGGATTTCTCGGCAGCAGTGAGTTCTGGAGGATGATGGACTGCTAGAGTCGAATTTGTCTGGCGGTGACACTGAAGCAGTTTTGACAAAATCTCAAATGAGATGAAAAACCACGCCGACACAGTGCGGTCATCTGCTTGTGCGTCTCGCACGTTGGGCGGGGCGTCACTCATCGTTATGCAGGCAGGACTAGTGCATTGCTTGCACCGACAATGGCGTCATGAGAAGGGAATTAAGCGATGCAGCAGGATGAAGCGAGCAGTGTGGCCATTGTTGGCGCCGGGATGGTTGGGGTGTGCTGTGCACTGGAGCTGCAGCGGCGCGGCATGCAGGTGCAGCTTCTTGATCGCAAGCCACCGGGTCAGGAAACGTCTTACGGCAACGCGGGGGTCATGGCGCGCAGCTCGCTGATCCCGTTCAACAACCCGGGCATGTGGGCTGGCCTGCCCCGCTTCATGTCCAACCGGACGGCGCAGTTTCGCTACAACCCGGTCTATTTGCTCAAGGAGATGAAGTGGGGGCTGGGATTTTTGAGCCGCGCACGAACATCGACCTTCGATGAAACAACGTTTGCGCTGGACGCGCTGATCCGCCTGTCGATCCCGCAGCACCGGCACCTGCTGCAGGCCGCGGGTGCCGCACACCGCATGCGGGACGATGGCTGGATCTTCCTGTACCGCAGCGCGCAGGCGTTCGCGGCGAGTCGATTCGGACGCGATGTATTCGATCGCTTTGCGGTGACGACGCAGGAACTCGATCGGTCCGGGCTGCACGATCTGGAGCCGCATCTGAAGCCGATCTTTGAGCGCGCACTGTGGATCAAGGATGCCAGCTCGGTTGACGATCCGGGCCAAGTTGTCGAGGACTATGCGCGGCTGTTCGAGGCCCGGGGCGGCGTCCTGCTGCAGCGCGAGGTTGCCGCGCTGCAGCGCGACGTGCAAGGCCACTGGCAAGTGCGTGGCGCTGACGGCAGCGTGACGACGGCGCGCCAAGTGGTCATTGCGCTCGGACCGTGGGCCAACGACCTGCTCTCTCCGCTCGGGCTGGCGGCCCCGCTGGCATTCGAGCGCGGCTACCACCAGAATTTTGTCGCCAGCCCGGGCGCAAGACTTGGGCGCCCCGTTTACGACACGGGCGGCGGCTATGTGCTGGCGCCGATGCAGGCCGGCCTGCGACTCACCACCGGCGTGGAGTTGACCGCGCGCGACGCACCGATCAATCCGGCGCAACTGGAATTGACTGAAGCGGCGGCACGGCAGGCCTTTCCGCTCGGCGCGCGATCCGGCGCGCAGTGGCTCGGTCGTCGCCCCACGCTGCCCGACAGCCGGCCCCTGATCGGAGCCGCGCCGCGCCACCCCGGTCTCTGGCTGGCCATCGGACACCAGCACATCGGTTTGAGCACGGGCCCGGGAACGGCACAACTGCTGGGCAGCCTGATGGCAGGCGAGGATTGCCCGATTGACGCCCGGCCCTTCCGACCCGAACGCTTCATCCGCTAGCGCACTGGCGCAACGGCAGCATGACATAATTCCCGGGCTTTCTGATGCGTGCATCATGCCACCGGGCGACAGCAGCTGGTATGGCTGATTCGCGTCCAATCTGATCAATCAAACGTTAGGGGTCGATGGGTACTGTTTTGGTGACCGGGGCGGGTTCTGGCATTGGCGCTGCCAGCTGCCGGCGCTTGGCCGCCATCGGCCACGACCTGGTGATCCACACCGGCAGCCGGGGCGAAGCTGCGCAGGCGCTGGCGCAGCAATGTTCGGCTGTGCGAAGCCGCGTCGTGGTCGGCAATCTGGCCGAGCCCGCCACCATGGACGCCTTGATCGCGGCCGCGCAGGGCATGGGCGAGCTCACCGGCGTGCTGGCGAATGCCGGCTTTGCCGATAAGCGCGCCATCGCACAACTCGACGACGAAGCGCTGGAGCGCTCCTTGCGCAGCATGGTCGTTTCACTGGCGCATCTGATGCGCGAAACATTGCCTCTGCTCACACCATGCGGCCACGGGCGCTTCGTCGCGGTGAGCTCATTTGTGGCGCATCGGTTCCGGCTGGGTGCTTCCGCTTTTCCGGCCACCGCGGCCGCCAAGGCTGGCGTCGAGGCACTGGTCAAGGCAGCGGCGGCCGAGTATGCAGAGCGCGGCATCACGGTCAACGCCGTGGCGCCGGGCTACGTCCGCAAGGACAACCCGAACAAGGGCAGCTTGACCGAGCAGGAATGGGAACATGTCATCGCCTGCGTGCCGGTGGGCCGACTCGCCACACCGGACGACATTGCCGCGCCCATCGTATTTTTGCTAAGCCAGGAATCTGCCTACATCACCGGCCAGGTGCTGCACGTGGATGGAGGCATGACACTTTGAATTTCTTTGTCCCTCACTGAAAGGTAAACGAGCATGAGCAATCGTCGCAATTTCCTGGCCCAGGTGGCCGCCACCGGCTCCGTTCTACTTGGGTCGGGCTCACTGTATGCACAAAGCGAGGCCAATGAATCGGCCTGGGCCCGCATCCACCGCACCAAGGTGCTGCGCATCGGCGCCGTTGCCGGTGCCGCGCCCTATTACCACAAGGACATTGTGTCGGGCGAATGGCAGGGCTTCATGATCGACTTTGCCAAGAGCCTGGCCGCGAGCTTGGGCGTAAAGCTTGAGATCACCGAAACAAGCTGGGGCAATTCGGTGCTGGACCTGCAATCGAACAAGATCGACATCTTCTTCGGCCTCAATCCAACGCCGGCCCGCGCGCTCGTGGTGGACTTTTCCGACCCGCTGTTCAACAACGCCTTCGTGCTGGTGGCACGCAAGGGCTTCCAGCCCAAGACCTGGGCCGAGCTGAACGATCCGAGCGTCAAGATCGCCGTCGACATGGGCTCCTCGCATGACCAATTGGTCACCCGGCTGTGCCCGAAAGCGCAAATCAGCCGCCTTGAAAAATCGGCTGATGCCACGCTGGCCGTGCAGATGGGCCGTGCCGACGCTCAGGTGCTGGTCACCGTATTGGCGCTGACCGCTATCAGCAAGAACCCGAGCATCGGCCAGGTCGTGGTGCCGACACCGGTCGAGAGCACCACCACCACGCTGGGCTTTCGCAAGGAAACTGACAAGGCTTGGATCGAGTACGTCAACAAGTGGATTGCCAAGACGCGCGCCGACGGCAAGATCAAGCCGGTGGTGCTGGCCAATCTGCAGAGCCTCTCGGGCGTCAAGCCGGAACAGGTGCCAGCGGGACTGCCGTTCTGAGCCACGGCTGACACAGGCCACGCCAAGGGCGAGGGGAGAGATCAGGCATGGAAAATATCAATCGCAGCACCGACGCGCAAGGCCTGGGCAAACTGACCAAGGTCGTGATTGGCGTCTGCCTGCTGGCGGGCGCCATTGCGCTGCTTCGGCAGTTGGGTTCCGGCGCGTCCACCGGCTACGTCTGGGACTTTCAGGCCCTGTGGAAATACCGTTCGCTGCTGTTGTCCGGCCTGGCCTATACCCTTGGCTTCACGGTTATCTGCATCACGCTGGGCCTGTTTGTGGGCCTTGTCACCGGCCTGGGTCGATTGTCCAGCAACCCGCTGGTGGTGGCCCCGCTGCGGGCCTACATTGAATTGTTCCGCTGCACCCCGGTGTTGGTGCAACTGGTCTGGTTCTACTATGCATTGCCGGTGCTGACCGGCATCGAGATGTCGGCGGTGACAGCCGCAACCTTGTGTCTGGCGCTGTACGGTGGCGCCTTCTATTCGGAGATCATCCGCGGCGGCATCATTTCGGTGGACGTCGGGCAGATCGAAGCGGCCAAGGCCATTGGCATGCGACCGCACCAGGTGATGCGGCGCGTGGTCTTGCCGCAGGCCTTCAAGAAGATGGTTCCGCCCTTGATGAACCAGTCCATCATGCAGTTGAAGAACACCTCGTTGCTGTCGGTGCTGGCCGTGCCGGACCTGCTGTACCAGGGCCAGGTGATTGCGCATGAAATCTACCGCCCGCTGGAAACTTATACTTTGATCGCCGTGGCCTATTTTGCCGTGCTGTTGCCGGTGACGATCTGGGCGAAACGACTGGAGTTTGGCGACTATGACCGGGAAGCCTGAGATGTCCAACTCCCAAATCAGCATCACCGGTCTGCGCAAGTCCTTCAACAGCCACGTCGTGTTGAAAGACATCAGCCTGCGGATCGAACCGGGTGAAGTGGTCGCCCTGATCGGACCTTCCGGCTCCGGCAAGTCGACGCTGCTGCGCTGCCTGAACCTGCTGACCGTGCCTGACGCCGGCCAGATCAGCGTAGGCGATTTCACGCTCGCGTTCCAGGGGAAGTCCACCACCCTGCCCAACGAGCGCAAGCTCGCGCGTTTCCGGGCCCAAACCGGCATGGTGTTTCAGCACTTCAACCTGTTCACCCACATGACGGCCCTGCAAAATGTGATGGAAGGACCCATCACGGTCCTGAAGACACCCAGAGCGCAGGCCGAGACGCAAGCGCGCGCCCTGCTGCAAAAGGTCGGCTTGCTGGACCGCGCCGACTATGCGCCCGACAAGCTATCAGGGGGACAAAAGCAGCGCGTCGCGATTGCGCGCGCCTTGGCCATGCAGCCATCCGTGATGCTGTTCGATGAAGCCACCTCGGCGCTCGACCCCGAGCTGGTCGGCGAAGTGCTCAGCGTGATCAAGGCCCTGGCCAAAGAAGGCATGACCATGATTCTTGTGACGCACGAGATTGCATTTGCCCGCGAGGTGGCAGACAAAGTCATCTTCATGCGCGATGGTGTGGTGGTGGAGATGGGGCCGCCGAGTCAGGTCATCGACAACCCGGTCAACGACGCAACGCGCGCCTTTGTCGGGCGCTTTCAAGCGTCTGTAAATCAATAGGACCCGCTGCTGAGGAGCCGGTCAGATTGACTCAATCATCTGAAAGAACTGGCGAGTCGAAGACACCTCCGCCGGTCGCAACTGAGTCGTTAAGAATCGTTGTGAGCGAACTCTTGTTGGCCGCGGTTTCCCGTATTCTCCACCAGAGGGCTGAACCGAGCGACCTGCTATTCATCAGCCGCGAAGCATCCAGCCGTATCGGCCAGTCATATCTGAACAGTGGCAAAGTCAATACGGCCTTGTTAATGGTGGCGCTCAGAGTCGTTCCCGTTGCGGCCCCGACGTATGTTTTGCTTCTTGCGTTCATGGCAGCCAGCAGCGCGTCACCAGCCGCGCCATCCACCAGGTCGATTTTGCTGGTCACCGATGACAACAATCGGACGTCTTCGGTCACCAGGTCGGGAATCAGCTTGCTGATGAAGTCGGCCGCCATGACGCGCAGTTGGGCTCGTTCATTTTCAGTGCAGCCAGATCGAGTTCACCTACAAATACATCAATGGAACGCACCGGATTGTTCTGCGTGACGTAATCATCGAGCGGTTCGGGGAGCAAGAGCGCCTGCGTACGATCGACACCTTCAACGAAACGTTTCATCTAGCTTCCCCACTTGCACCGTGATGCGTGATTAACGTTTAGGCGCGTTGATCCTTTACCTCTTGGCTCGCAGATTGGAAATAAATCCAATGACGTTTTTACACTGTCTCGGTCGGGACTTGCCGGCCAGCGCAAGGCAGCCAACGACCGCTGACGAGAAAGCCATCGCAGCCAGATCGAAAAAATCCTCAGTCGCCGGCGGATGACCGCATTGGAGATTTCGAGGTGGTCGGATGATGAAATTGGAACTGCGACTGGAATGACCGACCATGAGAACTCGACAAGAAATCCGCGCTCGCGGCGAATACCGGCTTACGCTGCAACCCGGTCCTCCGCTGTCCCCGCTGATTGACGCTCAAGCTGACGACTTCTTGCTCACGAGTAGATTCAAACTGACGCCTTGCTCGGCAGCCATGAGTACTAGATTGCGGTGGACTAGCGGCGAGATGCGCACCCGGAGCTCGCCGCTTGCATGTCGGCAACAACTTTCCGGATGCCCTTAAGCGCCGCCGCTGGAGTCCTGGCCAAACCTCAGGCTGCGATTTCGCCGATGCGGCCATCGCGGAAATCGCTCATGGCCTCGTAGATTTCTTCTTTGGTGTTCATGACGAACGGACCGTACTGGACGATCGGCTCCCTGAGCGGATGTCCGGCAATCAGCAGCGCCCGCGCGTCGGCGCCAGCTTCGATCACGACGCCATCGGCCTGCGCGTCGTTGGCCAGCAAGGCCATGCGCTGCGCCGGTACGTGCTGGCCGGCGATGCTGACTTCACCACGGTAGACGTAGACGAACGCGTTGTGTGCGGCCGGCAGTACCTGCTCAAAGCGCGCGCCGCGCGGCAAGTTCAGGTCCAGGTAGAGCGGTTCGGTGATGTCGCGTGCCACTGCACCGTGCACGCCGTGGCTGGCACCGGCAATGACGGTCACCGCCACGCCCTGCGGCGTGACCAATTGCGGCAGCTGGCTGTTCTGAAAATCGCGGTACCACGGCGTCATCATCTTGTCGCGCCGCGGCAGGTTGAGCCAGAGCTGAAAGCCTTCCATCACGCCTTCGGTCTGTTGCGGAATCTCCGAATGGATCACGCCGCGGCCGGCGGTCATCCACTGCACGCCGCCGCTCTCGAGCAGGCCCTCATGCCCGGCGCTGTCGCGATGCAGCATGCGCCCGGCGATCATGTAGGTCACGGTCTCGAAGCCACGGTGCGGGTGGTCGGGAAAACCGGCGATGTAGTCGTCCGGCTTGTCGCTGCCAAAGGCGTCGAGCATCAGAAACGGGTCGAGCCGCTGCTGCAGGTCTTGCGTCAGAACGCGCGTCAGCTTGACGCCGGCGCCGTCCGAGGTTGCCTGCCCGGCGATCAGTCGCTCCACGCCGCGGGAGGTGGTGACACCGGTTTGGTTGTTTCTGTTGTTCATGGCTCAGGCCTCGTTGGGGTGGATTGATGATAGCAAGCCACCTCGGCAGAGGGCCTGAAACATGCCGCTGCTGCCCTCGAAATGCACGACAATGCCGGTCCAGCCTTGGCCTGCGTGCCACGCGTCCCGCAGCGTTCATTCAAGCGTTTCTTGCCATGCCAAGGTCATCGATTCACCCATCAACGCCGCGCATCGGCGTGCCTGGTTGCGCTGACAATGCGCGCCCGGTTTGATGGTCACGGCGCGCACCCTTGATGCCTTTGCCGAATCGCTGGCGGCCGAGTTGCGCCGCGCCGCGGCCGAGTGCCCGCAGCGCCCCTTCATCCGCATCGCGAGCGGCGAACGGAGCTACGCCCAGATCGACGCCATGAGCGACCGTGTCGCCGTGGGCCTGCACGCGCAGGGCGTGCGCCGATCCGCCAGCGCAACGGCGCGCCTCAAGCGCATGCTGACCAGCGAGTTGCAGAACCAGCTGGCAGGGGCGCTGGAACTGGAGAAGCAGGCGGCGATGGCCTGCCTCGCCGACGCCGACACGGCGCAGCGGATTGCGAGTTTCGCGGCCAAGCGGCTTTGATGGTCGGCCTGGCCGGTCGCTCGCCCACTGAAAGCAGGGCTGAGGGTCGTGAATTCTTGATGGATGAATCGCGTCTGCGGGACTATGATTGACCAATGAATCACGGATCACGGCCATGACCACAAGCCCTTCGCATGTTCCCCAATCAGCCAGCGCGCCAGCCCAGACCATCCTGATCGTCGATGACACGCCGCAAAACCTCACCGTACTCGGCGAGCTGCTCAAACCGCATTACCGGATACGTGCTGCCAACTCGGGGGAACGCGCCCTGCGCGTGGCCAGCTCCGACCCGCGCCCGGACATCATTCTGCTTGACGTGATGATGCCCGAGATGGATGGGCACGAGGTGTTCCGGCGCCTGCGCGCCGATGAGAGCACACGCCAGATTCCGGTCATCTTCATTACCGCCATGAGCGCCACCGAGGACGAGCAGCTGGGGCTGGAACTGGGTGCCGTCGATTACATCACCAAGCCCTTCAACCCCGCCATCGTGCTGGCCAGGGTGCGCACCCAGCTTGAATTGAAGCAGGCGCGCGATCGGCTCGCCAATGAAAACGACTGGCTGGAACACGAGGTGGCGCGGCGCATGCACGAGAACATCCTGATCCAGGACCTCAACGTGCGGGCGCTGGCCTGTCTGGCCGAGGCGCGCGACAACGAAACAGGCCACCACATTGTGCGCACCCAGTTCTACGTGGAACTGCTGGCCCGGCATCTGGTGAACCATGAGTGTTTTCGGGAAGCGCTCAGCGGCAACCGGCTGGCGATGGTGGTGAAGGCGGCGCCCTTGCATGACATCGGAAAGGTCGGTATCCCGGATGCCATACTGCTCAAGCCCGCCAAGCTGACGGCCGAGGAATTCGAGATCATGAAGACGCATGCCCGGATTGGTGCCGACGCCATCAACAAGGCCATGGAACAGGCGCTCGCCGGCGCCGATGACAATGCGGCCGAGCAGGCCGTTGGTGCGTTTGCCTTCATGCAGGTTGCCACCGAAATTTCCCTTTCCCATCACGAGAAATGGGACGGCAGAGGCTACCCGCAAGGACTCGCTGGCGAAGCCATTCCGGCATCGGCCCGGCTGATGGCGCTGGCCGACGTGTTCGACGCGCTCACCTGCCGGCGTGTCTACAAGGAGCCGATTCCGATGGAGCAGGCGACACAAATTATCCGGGAAGGAAGCGGCACCCATTTCGACCCGGATGTGGTGAATGCCTTCCTAGCCTGCCGCCAGAAATTTGCCGAAATCGCCGAACGCTTCGCCGACCCGGTGTCCGCGGCGCAATGACACCCGACTAATTCCGGAAAGAGTCGCATGCGCCGACCATTGCTCCCGCTTGCCATGCTGGCCATGGCGCTGTTGGCGCTTGCATCCGTGGCGTCCCGCGCCGCGAATGACGCGTCGACGCCGGTTGAGCTGAAGTTTGCCGAAGTCCCCGCCAGCGCGGCGCTGGTGGCAAAGATCCGCGCGGGTGGTTTCGTTCTCTACCTGCGCCACGGCTACACCGACAACAGCCGTCCGGATCGGCTGCCTGTCGTGGAACTGGACGACTGCAGCACGCAGCGGCCCTTGACCGAAGAAGGGCGCCAGTTGGCCAAACGCGTGGGTGAGTCGATCCGCAAGGCGCGCCTGCCCATCAGCGAGATTCGAACCAGTCCGCTTTGCCGTGCCAAGGAGACCACGCAGGCCGCCTTCCCCGGCAAACCGTTCACGATCGACAGGCTGCTGATGTACACCGCCAATTTGACCGATGCGCAAAAAGTACCCATCATTGCCAACACCCGCCGCCTGCTTTCGGCGGCGGTGGCTGCAGACAGCAACCGGCTGCTTGTGGCACACGCGCCCAATCTGATGGACCTGATGGGTTACTTCCCCAAGGAAGGCACCTTGGTGATCTTTCGGCCCGTGGGCGGGCGCGACGGTTTCGCCTACGTCGCCAGCATTGCGCCTGAAATTTGGGGCGACCTCATGCGCCAGGAGCACCAATGATGCGTCTGCGCAGCCTGATCTCGCCTTACCTGCTGGCTTTCTTCCTGCCGGTGGCGCTCGTTGCGCTGCTGGCGGGTGGGCTCAATATGGTGTCCTTTCTTGAACTGCGCGGCGACCACCTGGCAGCTGTTGCCGAGGCGGTCGCGGAGCAGGGAAATCTCAGATTAAACAGAAATGTCAACAACGAAATCGCCGCCGTTCAGTATCAAGCGGCCGATCTGTTGGAGCAGGCCCGTGCGGGAAAGATCGACCAGGCCGGGGCCTACCGTATTCATTCGCAGTTAGTGAACCAGCTTGCCGCGCTGGAGCAACAGTTGGCAGCACTGAAGGGGGCCGTAGACGATGAAGTCCTGCGGCAAATGCAGCAGGACTTCCGGGACTATCGCAGCGCCATCCTCCAGGCGACCGACATGGCTGTGATCGACCCTTCCGGCGCCATGCGCCACGCCAATCAGGCAACGCTAAGCCAGTTACACATCTCGCAAAAGGTGCGCGCCGTCGCCGCTGGCCTCAACGACCAAATGACACTGCGAAGCGAAGCCCGGGCGAAAAGCTTTCAGGCGCATACGATCCGCAATGCCGTGATCGGCGGCGTGCTGATGCTGATGCTGTTGCTGATCTGGCTGCGTCTGACCTTGCGACTGACAGGCCGCTTGTCCTCGTTGACCTCGGCACTCGATGACCTGTCCAAAGGCGCGGTGGATCCACAAAGCTTGCCGAGTGTGCGAGCCATGGCAGACCAGAAGAGCAGCCTGTTGAGCGACCTCGCCCACGCTGTGCTCTCATTCCGCGAGACCAGCATTGCACAACGCAGGGCCGAGTTCGATCTAGGCGAGCGCATGAAGGAGTCGGCATGCCTGTACGACGTCATGACGCTCACCGAGGACCACACCCGAAACCTCAACGAAATGTTGGAGGCCGTGGTGCAGCGCTTGCCGGCAGCGATGCGCTATCCGGATATCGCTGTTGCCTGGATCGACTGCAAGGGCCGTCGCTACGGCAGCAGCGTTACCGGCGAACAGTTGAGCGTGCGCTTTGGCGGCACGCCGGAGCAGCCGCACGTGCTGAGCCTGGCCTATGCCGGTGCGTTGCCGGCGGGCACCGGCGCCGCCTTCCTGCAGGAGGAACGCGATCTGTTCGATGCACTGGCAAAGCGATTGGCCAATGTCATAGAACGCCGGCGCGCGCAACGGGCGCTGGAGCAGGCTGATCGTGCCCTGCGCACGGCCAGGCAATGCAGCCAGCTGATGATCCGCGCGCAGAATGAGGATCAATTGATGCACGACATCTGCCGCCTCGCGGTGGAGGTTGGAGGCTACCGGATGAGCTGGGTCGGCTTCGCCGAGAACGACGAATCCCGCAGCGTGCGCCCGGTGGCCAGCTTCGGGTTCAATGACAACTACCTCGAATCGGCACGGATTTCCTGGGCCGATGCGGAGCGCGGACGCGGCCCGACCGGAACAGCGATCCGCGAGCGTCGCACTGTGGTCGCACAGGACATCGTGAGCAATCCCGCGCTGGCGCCCTGGCGCGAGGCCGCGCTGCAGCGTGGCTACGCCGCTGCCATCGCACTGCCTTTGCTGGCCGATGACGCGCGTTGTCTCGGCGCCCTGAGCCTGTATTCCGAGGAGGCCGATGCCTTCAGCGGCGCAGAAGTCGAACTGCTCGAGGAACTGGCCAACGACCTGTCCTTCGGCATCGGCACGCTGCGCACCCGGTCCGCCCTGAACGCCAACCATGCCGAGCTGCGCAAGTTGTCGCTGGTGGTCGAGCAGAGCCCGAACTCGATCGTGGTGACCAACCTGAACGCGAGCATCGAGTACGTCAACGACGCCTTCACGCGCAACACCGGCTATAGCCGCGAAGAGGCGCTGGGCAGGAATCCACGGATGCTCAAGTCGGGCAAAACGCCGGCGGCCACCTATCAGCACATGTGGCAGACGCTGCTGGCCGCAAAGACCTGGACCGGCGAGTTCATCAACCGCACCCGCGACGGCAACGAACAGATCGAGACCGCCATCATCATCCCGCTGAGCCAGAGCGATGGCAAGGTCTCGCACTACGTCGCCATCAAGGAAGACATTACCGACAAGAAGCGGATGATGGAGGAGCTCGAGCAGCATCGCCTGCACCTCGAAAAGCTTGTGGTCAGTCGCACCAATGCGCTCGATGCCGCACTGCAGGAGCAGAACGCACTGTTCGAAGCGGCCACGGTGGGCATGGCCCTGCTGCGCGACCGGGTCATTGTGCGCTGCAACCGGACGCTGGACGAGATGATGGGCTATGGGCTTGGCGAGCAGATCGGCCAGACGACACGAATCTGGTACCCCGACGACAAGACTTATGCCGACGCCGGCCAGGATGTGTACGCCAGGATCAACCGTGGCGAGATCGACCGGGCAGAGCGGGAGCTGGTGCGTAAGGACGGCAGCCGCTTCTGGGCGCGTATGGCGGGCCGTGCGATTGACGACGCCGATTTGTCCAAGGGGATGGTCGGCATCGTGGAAGATATCTCCGAGGAACGCGCAGCCATGGCCGAGATCCGGCAGGCGCGCGCGCTGGCCGAGTCCGCGGCGCGCGTGAAATCGGACTTCCTGGCCAACATGAGCCATGAAATCCGCACCCCCATGAACGCCATCATCGGCATGTCGCACCTGGCCATGAAGACCGAGCTGACGCCGCGCCAGCGAGACTACATGAAGAAGATCCAGGGTTCGAGCCAGCACCTGCTGGGCGTCATCAATGACATCCTTGACCTCTCCAAGATCGAAGCCGGCAAGATGACGGTTGAGCACATCGCTTTCGATCTGAACCAGGTCTTCGACAACGTGGCCGGGCTGATCGCGGAAAAGGCCGCCGCCAAGGGTCTGGAGCTGATCTTCGATGTGGCAGGCGATGTGCCGACCAACCTGGTTGGCGATCCCTTGCGCCTGGGCCAGGTCCTGATCAATTTTGCGGGCAACGCCGTCAAGTTCACCGAGCACGGCGAGATTGCGATTCGCGTCTCGCTGGAACAAGAGGCGGACAGTGAGCTCACCCTGATGTTCTCCGTGCGCGATACCGGCATCGGCATCACCACGGAGCAGCAAGATCACTTGTTCCAGAGCTTCCGGCAGGCTGACTCATCGACCACGCGCAAGTACGGCGGAACCGGGCTCGGTCTGGCAATCTCCAAGCAGCTGGTCGAACTGATGGGCGGACAGGTGGGCGTGCAGAGCGAGGTCGGGGTCGGCTCCACATTCTGGTTCACGGCGCGGGTTAGACGCGGCGAGGCCAGTGAACGCAAATTGCTGCCCGAACCGGATCTGCGAGGTCTTCGGGTTCTGGTGGTGGACGATAACGAGCATGCGCGTGAAATCATCGCTGAGCAACTGCGCAGTATGACGTTCGTCGTGGATTCGCTTTCGTCCGGTGCACAGGCGGTGGCCGAGGTAGCCCGCGCCGCACTGGCGGGCAAACCCTACGAGGTCGTCTTTCTGGACTGGCAGATGCCGGGTATGGACGGCATCGCCACGGCGGCGCAGATTCGCGCACTGGGGCTGCCTGCGCCGCCCCATCTGCTGATGGTGACGGCCTACGGCCGCGACGAAATCATGAAGTCGGCCAACGCGGTGGGTATCGAGGACCTGCTGGTCAAGCCGGTCAGCGCGTCGCTCATGTTCGACAGCGTCATGCGCACGCTGGGCAAACCTGATGCGCAGGAGGCGCGCAGCCTGAAAAGCGCGGCAGCCGCGGCCGACCTGGGGCCGTTTGCTGGCCGGCGCATGCTGCTGGTCGAGGACAACGAGCTGAATCAGGAAGTTGCAACCGAGCTGCTGCAATCCGCAGGCTTTGTCGTCGAGCTTGCCGACAACGGCGCCATCGCTCTGGAGAAGGTGCGGCAAGCCGCGGCGCCTTATGCGGTGATTCTGATGGACATGCAGATGCCTGTGATGGACGGGCTCGATGCCACGCGCGAGATCCGCAAACTGCCGCAATGTGCAGACCTGCCGATCGTGGCGATGACGGCCAACGCCATGGGCGGGGACCGGGAGCGCTGCCTCGATGCCGGCATGAACGACCACGTGGCAAAGCCCATCGATCCGGCGCAGCTCTGGCGCACGCTTGCCAGGTGGATCAATCCCCCCAGCGCAGCGGCCGTCACGGCGCCTGCAAGGACGTCGACGGTCACGGCTGCGGAAATGCTCCCGCTGCTCGCGCCGATCGCCGGGCTGGACATGAAGGCGGGCCTGCAACATGCGCTCGGTCGGCCGGCGCTGTATGTCTCGCTGCTGCGCAAGTTCGTGGCGGGACAACGGGAGTTCCAGGCGCAGCTGGTCGCGGCGCTGGAACAGGCGGACTGGCAAACGGCCGAGCGACTGGCGCATACGCTCAAAGGACTTGCGGCGCAGATCGGCGCTGCGGTGCTGCACGGTGAGGCCGGGAACCTCGAGTTTGCCATCCGGCAGCGTGACGACGCGCAAAAGCTCCTGGCCCTGCGAACAGCCGTCTCAAACCAGTTGTCTGAACTGATCGATTCGATCACGAGTCGCTTGCCGCTGGAGGCGGCGATGCCAGCGACGGAGCCAGTCGATGCCGGTCAGTTGCAGGCGCTTTGCACGCGCCTGGCAGCGCAGTTGACGGGCGACGACTTCACCAGTGGCGACACCGTCGAGGCCGGTGCCGAGTTGTTGCGCGCCGCCTTGGGCGCGTATTTCGAGCCGATGGCCGATGCTGTTCACAACTTCAATTTCGCAAGCGCTCTGGACTTGCTTCGCAAGGGCGTCGCTGATCGTGATATTCGAATTGAATGATTGGCGAAGGCTGGTGCGCCTCAGTCTGCCTGCTGCGGTATCCAGCCCGCCTTGCGCTTGGCCAGAAAGGCGGCGAAGCCTTCGCGCGCTTCGCCGGTGCCGCGCACACGGCTGATGGTTTGCGCGCTGAGTTCTCGCACCCCGGCGCTAACCGGGCCGACTTCAAGCTGCGCATAGAGTTGCTTGATTTCGCGTTGCGCCTGCGGCCCGCCGGCGAGCAGTTCGGCCACTGTGGCATCGACGGCGGCGTCGATGGTGTCGAGTGAAGTGACCTGCTGCACCAGGCCCAGCGCCAGGGCCTGCGCGGCCGTGATGCGTGTTGCGGTGAGGGCCAGGCGTTTCGCCTGACGCAGGCCCACGGCATTGACCAGATAGGGCGCGATCACGGCCGGCAGAATGCCAAAGCGCGCCTCACTGACCGAGAAGGAGGCGTCCTCGGTGGCAATCGCAATGTCGCAGGCGCAGGCCAGGCCGACACCACCGCCGAGCGCTGCGCCCTGGATCCGCGCCAGCGTCGGCTTCGGGCAGTTCGCGATGCGCCAGAGCATGGCGGCGAAGCGTCGCGCGTCCTCCAGGTTCCAGTCCAACGAGGCGATGCTCGCGCGCTGCATCCATTGCAGGTCGGCCCCGGCGCTGAAATGCCGGCCGGCGCCGGTCAGCACGATCACGCGCACGCTTGCGTCCTGCGCGAGGTCGGCAAAGGCGCTGTCGAGCTCGGCCATCATGGTCTCGTCGAAGGCATTGAAGACGGCTTCCCGCGCCATCGTGACCTGCGCCACGCCGGGGGCGCGGCGCGAGATGCGCAGGGTCGTGGGTGCACTCATCAGTACGTCTCCAGGTGCAGGCGCCCCTGCATCTTGAGGGCCATGCCAAGCACTTCCCAGGACAGGCCGGCCTGCTGCGCCACGTCGCGCAAGGCGAGCAGCACGCCTTCTTCCATGCTCTTGAGCCCGCAGACAAAGAAGTAACTGTCCGGGTCGGCGAGCAGGGCGCCGAGGTCGGCGGCGCGCTCGCGCATCACGTCCTGCACGTAGCGCTTGGGCTGGCCTGGAGTGCGTGAGAACGCGAAGTTGATGTCGATGAAATCCTTGGGCAGGTTCTGCAGCGGGCCGAAGTAGGGCAGTTCTTCCTTGCTGCGCGCGCCGAAGAACAGCATCAGTTTGCCGGCTTCAACTTTTCCTGAATGACGAATTCTGCGCCGCCACTCGGTCATCGCGCGCATCGGTGCGCTGCCGGTGCCGGTGCAGATCATGACGATGCTGGAGCATGGGTGGTTGGGCATCAGGAAGCTCGCACCGAACGGCCCGGTGACCTCGACCGTGTCGCCTACCTTGAGGTCGCACAGGTAGTTCGACGCCACGCCGCGCACCGGTTGACCTTGATGGTCCTGCAGCACGCGCTTGACCGTGAGTGCCAGATTGTTATAGCCCGGGCGCTCGCCATTGCGCGCACTGGCCACCGAGTACTGGCGCGCGTGGTGGGCACGGCCCTGCGCGTCTGTGCCCGGCGGCAGCACGCCGATGGATTGGCCTTCGAGCACGGGAAACGGCATGGCGCCGAAGTCGAGCACGAGGTGGTGCGTGTCGTAGTCATGTCCGAGGTCGGTTACGCGCACATTGCCCGCAACCCTCGCGCGGATCGATGGGAGTGGCGCCCTCGGACCGTAGAGATTGGTGTAGGCGTGGGCCGCCGACCAGGGCGGCACGCTGCTGCCGCAGGACGACGCCACAAATGCGGTCTCGCCGGTCGTGTCATTGCGCCGCGCGCTGGCCGCCGACTCCGCTGGAGCCGGCGCCTCGGCCACGCCTATTTCTGAGAGTTGCTCCGGCCCGAGTTCGGCTGGCAGTTCGTCCCACAGCAACTGCTCGTCCACCGAGTAGGCGCGCGCGCGCGGCACGGTGCGCCAGTTGTCGATGGAGCCGGTCGGGCAGGGTGCAATGCAGGCCATGCACAGGTCGCACTTTTGCGCATCGACCACGTAGTTGCGCGAATCGTGCGTGATCGCCTTGACCGGGCAGATCGACTCGCAGGTGTTGCAGCGGATGCAGACCTCGGGATCGATCAGGTGCTGCTGCATGGCTTGGGCTTCGGGCATGGCGCCTGCGCTCAGTTGAAGCGCACGTATTCAAAATCGGCCGGCTGGCGGTTGATGCCGATCAGCGGCGGCGCGATCCAGTTGGCGAACTTCCCCGGCTCGACGACGCGGCCCATCAGGCTGGCGACAAAGGCGCGGTCAGCGGCGCTGGGCAGCCACTGGTCGACCTGCGCGGCCCATTCGGCTTCCGGCAGAACCCGTCCCTCCGGCGAGACCTTGATGTTGGCTAGCGCGCCGATGTTGCGATGGAAGGCCTTGTGCGGCACCTTGAGCCGAAACGGGATGCCGGCCTTCTCGATCACCTTGTTCCAGCGCTCGACGCCGCCGATCGAGTCCTTGATGTAGTCGTCGCGCAGTACCTCGTTGAGCGCGTTGAGCATTGGCACTTCCTTCTCCACCAGCTGGCCGCCCTGCATAACCAGCACCTTGTAGCTGCCGCCCTTGAGCATGTGATCGTCGCTGCGCTTGCCTTCCTCGTAGCGGCCTTTCAAGCCCGTGGTGTAGAAGGTGGCGGCATTGCTCGATTCGTCGGCGCCGAACAGGTCGATGGTCACGCTGAAGTGGAAGTTCAGGTAGCGCTGCAGCGTCGGCAGGTCGATCACGCCGGCGGCGCGCAGCTTGCCGACATCATCGGTCTTCAACTCGTTCATCGCCGCGCAGGTGCGCGCGATGATGCGCGAGATGCCGCTCTCACCGACGAACATGTGGTGCGCTTCTTCCGTCAGCATGAACTTCGTGGTGCGGGCCAGCGGGTCGAAGCTCGACTCGGCCAACGCGCATAGCTGGAACTTGCCGTCGCGGTCGGTGAAGTAGGTGAACATGAAGAAGCTCAGCCAGTCCGGCGTTTCCTCGTTGAAGGCCTGCAGGATGCGCGGGTTGTCCTCCTGGCCGCTGCGCCGCTGCAGCAGAGCCTCGCCCTCCTCGCGCCCGTCACGACCAAAGTATTTGTGCAGCAGATAGACCATCGCCCACAGGTGCCGGCCTTCTTCCACGTTGACCTGGAACAGGTTGCGCAGGTCGTACTGGCTGGGCGCAGTCAAACCGAGGTGGCGCTGCTGCTCGACCGAGGCCGGCTCGGTGTCGCCCTGTGTCACGATGATGCGGCGCAGGTTGGCGCGGTACTCGCCGGGAACGTCCTGCCACGCGTCTTCGCCCAGGTGATCGCCGAAATGAATCTTGCGGTCCTTCTCGGCCGGGTTCAGAAAGATGCCCCAGCGGTAGTCGGGCATCTTGACGTGGCCGAACTGCGCCCAGCCCTGCGGATCAACACTGACTGCCGTGCGCAGATAGACCTCCAGGTTCTGCGAGTTGTCAGGGCCCATGTCGGCCCACCACTTGAGGTAGTTGGGCTGCCACTGCTCAAGCGCACGCTGCAGCGTACGGTCTTCGCTCAGGTTGACGTTGTTGGGAATCTTGTCGGTGTAGTTGATGGCGGTCATGTTGTCTCCTGTGCGGTGCTGTGTTGAAACTCAAATTCATCCGGTAGATCTGTGCGGGGGTCAGGCGAATGGCCCGCTCACACACGGTTCCAGTCGAACACGGCCTTCGTCCCCTTGCCGTAAACCTTAAGCGCACCCTTTTCGCCAACCGCATTGGGGCGCTGGAAGATCCAGTTCTGCCATGCAGAAAGGCGCGCAAAGACGCGCGTGAACATGTTCTCCGGCCCGTTGAAGCGCAGGTTTGCCTCCAGGCCTGTGAGCGCGTCGGGCGACATGCTGACGCGCTCCTCGACGGCCAGACGCACTTCGTCGGCCCAGTCGATGTCATCGGGGTTGCTGGTGATCAGGCCAAGGGCGTTGGCAGCGTCGGCGTCGAGGGCTTGGCCGATTTGCGCACGCACAGCGGCCAGCGCCGGCCGCTCGTCGTAGAAGCGCCGCGCCAGTCGGCTCTGGCCGGTAATCATCGGGTAGAGCGCGAAGTTGGCCTCGCTAACGGCAATCTTCGGGCACTGTGCCGCGTCGTCGGGCAGCATCAGTTGGTAGCTGCGGTCGCAGGCCAGCGCCAGTTCGAGCAGCGTGCCTGCAAAACAGGAGCCCGGCTCGATCAGCGCGAACAGGCTGCGCGAGGACACGTCGAGCCGGCTCAGGGTGCGGCGCAGGAGGCCGATGGTTTCGCGCACCAGCCAGTGGTTCTGCTGCGCCAGCAGAGTGGCGTCGAGCGCCAGCGCCGCTGCCGTCTCACCCGTGGTGCGGATCAGCCAGGTGCCTATATCGGTCTCGTTGGTGCGCATCTGCAGGATCGCATCTTCGAGTTCGCGCGCCAGCGCCAGCGGATACCAGGCGGCACCGGCGGCCTCGATGCCCGCGACGTCTGCGGGCTGCGCGCCGCTCGGCCCTTGCAACGTGAAGTTGGCGCTGCGCTTGGCGCGGTCGATCTCGACGGTAACCAAGCTGTAGCGCAGCGCGTCGTCCTCGATCACGCGCTGCAACGGCGCGAGCAGCACGCCTTTGCCATCAGCCGGGCGGTCGCTCTGCTCGGCCAGCGCCAGGGCGCGTTCCTGAACCTTTTGCGCAAACACGGCCGGCTTGGCGACGGCGTCCACCAGGCGCCAGGCCACAGCCTTGTCGCCGCGCACCCCTTCGACGCTGGTGCAGAACAGGTCCGCCAGATCGTGGCGCACATGGCGCTTGTCGGTGATGCGCGTCAGGCCGCCAGTGCCGGGCAGCACGCCGAGCAGCGGCACCTCGGGCAGACTGACGGAAGAGGAACGGTCGTCCACCAGAATGATTTCGTCGCAGGCCAGCGCCAGTTCGTAACCGCCGCCGGCGCAGGCGCCGTTGACTGCGGCGAGGAACTTCAGACCACTGTGCGCGGAGGAGTCTTCCAGGCCGTTGCGGGTCTCGTTGGTGAACTTGCAGAAGTTCACTTTCCAGGCGTGGCTGGAAACACCGAGCATGAAGATGTTGGCGCCCGAGCAGAACACCTTGTCCTTGGCGCTGGTCAGCACCACGGTGCGGACTTCCGGGTGCTCGAAGCGGATGCGGGCAATGGCGTCGTTGAGTTCGATGTCAACGCCCAGGTCATAGCTGTTGAGCTTGAGCTTGTAGCCCGGACGCAGGCCGGCCTCTTCATCGAAGTCGGCCTTCAACGTGGCCACCGGGCCGTCGAACGTGAGTTTCCAGTGCTTGTAGCGCGAAGGGTCGGTCTGGTATTCGATACGGTTGGTTTGGGTCACGGGCGTCTCTCCTTGATATGAGGCAGTAAAGCGCATGTTCTGTACACTTAATTTGGCATCATAGTGCATGTTTCAAATGTATGCAGCACTATGATTCATATTCCCGAGAGGGAGACGGGTTATCGCGGCGGCGTGGCGATTTCGACGCGCCAATACAGGCGACCGGCAGGCCGGAGAGTCCGGCCGATCAGGAAGCGCAAGCGCAAGTCAGAGGCTTAGCCTTGCTTGCTCGACCCCAATGAGAATGACACCAGTGCGCTGAGCGTCGCTGCCACGACCCCCATGCCGATTCCGTACTGGGCGGCGACGTGAATGTTGTTGGTAGCCGCGAAAGCACCGCCAAACACGGCAAGGTGAAGGGCGATGCCAAAGGCCCCGCCCAGCGAACTGGCCATCTTGAAAATGCCGCCAGCGCCTGCAGCCTTGTCCACGGGCGCATCACCGACTGCGGTATTGGTTGCCGGCGTTGCAAACAGGCCAAGCCCGGTTCCCATGAATCCCATGCCGACCAGTACCAGTGCGAAATAGACCGTGTTGTCTTTGACAAAGGTACACGCCAGCAACACGGAAGTTACGACAAAACATAGACCACCCAGAACCATGGGCAAACGTGGGCCGGATTTTTTCCCGATCTTTTCGCCAACACGAATCAGCGATAGCACCGTCACGGTATAGCTCAATGTCAGCAGGGCCGCATTCATCGCCGACTGGCCCCGACCTTTTTGCAAATAGGTCAGCAATACCACCAGGATGCCCAGCAGTGAATTGATGAAAAAGTTGGCAAGCGTCGCGCCGGTAAATACCTTGCGATCGAACAGCGACAGGTCGGCGATCGGCTGCGGATGGCGGCGTTCGACCGGAACGAAGATAAACAACATGACCACGAAAACGCCGAACGTCATCAATGAATTTACACTGGCCCAGCCCCAAGAATTGCCTTTGGATACAAACAGGTTAAGCGACAGCAGACCAACGATCAGCACCAGAAACCCGATGCCATCAAAGGAACGCTTCTTGTCGCTGACGACCTTGCTTTCGGGCGCAGAACGCAACAGCCAGAACGCCAGAACGATGAACGGAATGGCCAGCAGAAAAGACCAGCGCCAGCCAATCGACGTCGCGATGAGTCCACCGAAGATGCTCGATACGCTGGCGCAGCCAAACGTCGCCATAGACCAATAGCTCAGCGCTCGCGGCCGGTTTTCGTCATCGTAGTAAACCTTCACCAGGCCCAGTGTGGCCGGCATGATGATGGCCGCTGCCAGGCCCTGCAGGAAGCGACCGACGATCAGCACCTCGACGCTGCTGGCTATCCCGCAGAAGACCATGCCACCCAGCCCCACGATCAGACCGAGCCGTGTCATGCGCAAACGCCCGAGGCGATCGGCAAGGCCACCGGCCGGCATGATGAAGATACCCGACACCAAGCCAGCCAGACTCATCGGCAATGCCAGGTCCGGTATCTTGACACCCAGATCGTTGCCGATGCTCGGCAGCAGGGGACCCATCGACAAGGCAAACAGCCAATAGATGGAAACCCCGATGCACATCGCAAAAAGAACACTCGGGGGACACTTGTAGTCCGCCGGAACCGAAACATGCGGGGTGGTGTGGGACATGGTGGCTTTCTATCTGAAACGATGGTTTCTCTTTCAGATAGTAGGAATACTGAAACCAAATGTCCAATTCATTGTTGTGCTCAATTCAATGAGTTAAAGTTATAGAATTAGGCCACCATGACCTTGGTTCAACTTCAGCATTTCGTCACACTGGTCGAGGTGGGCTCATTCGTGAAAGCCGCAAAAGCCTTGTTTCTCACGCAACCGGCCTTGAGTCGAAGCGTCATGGCTCTTGAGAAGGAACTGGGGCGCGCACTGTTTGACCGGATCGGCCGACGCGTTGAGTTGACGAGCTTCGGCCATGACATTCTGGACAAAGCCAGGCCGTTGCTGTCAGCCGCCAAGTCCCTCAAGGAAAGCAGCCATGCATCGGACACCGGCCTGACTGGGCACCTCAAAATCGGACTGAGTTCCGGGCCCGGGGCTATGTTGACCACGCCGATGCTGCTGCACATGAGCCTCGAGCACCCCAGGCTCCACATTGCGGTGTCGCGCGGGAACCCGGAATTGATGCTGCACGCGCTGCGATCGCGACTTCTTGATGCCATCATTGTCGACACGCGATCTTTGCGCCCTGCGCCAGACCTGCGCATCGATCTCCAGACCGAGATGGCTGCCAGCTTCATGTGCCGCGAAGGGCACCCGCTGACAAAGTTGAATCGCCCCGTGACATTCGTGGAATTGCTGCCATTCCCGATCGGATCGACGCCGTTGAGCGACGAGGTGGCGCGTGCGCTAACCGACCTTTATGGTGCCAGTGCCAACCCAGACGAACTCATCACCCTGCGCTGCGATGAAATCCACAACCTGATCGAGGTCGTCAAGCGCAGCGATGCCGTCCTGCTTGCCATCAATGAAGTCGGTCAAAACTTGATTCGCCTGAATGTCATACCAATCATGACGGGAACTGCGCGCTTTGGACTGGTCACGCTTGCGCAAAGATCTGAAGCGCTGGCGATGCCGATCGTCAGGGATCTCATGCGGCGCATCCTGCACGACTGATCATCTGCAAGGCCGGGCGTCGCGGCGCTTGACCCCGCTATGGGTGCGACGGTGGGTCCGGGTTCCAGGCTGGGAGGCTATAGCCACTCCACAGCGCCAGTCCGCGCAGCACAATTGTCGTGCCGGCCGCAGCAACCAAGCCAATCCAGTTGGGGAGGTCCATTGCATGTGCCAGCACCAGCATCCAGGACCCGATGAACGCGCATACGGCATAGGGCCTGTGGTCCCGAAAAGCGCTCGGGATTTCATTGCAGACGATGTCTCGCAAGACACCACCGAATACCGCGGTGATGACCCCCATTAGAACGGCGACGATGCCAGGCGTTTGCATGTTCAGGGCGATCTGGGTCCCGGATGCGGAAAATAGGCCCAGTCCGATCGCATCGGGCCACAGCATGGCCCGCTCAGTCACTTCAAAATGCCGCGAACGCAGTGTCAACATGGCGCCTACACACAAAGCCGACAGGAACCACAGCCAGGCGGCATGTTCAACTCAGAAAAGCGGTCGACGATCGAGCAGGATGTCACGCAAAGTGCCGCCGCCAAATGCGGCTAGGCCGGCGACCACAAAGACGCCGACCACATCGAGTCGCTTGCGCGCCGCCTCCAGCAGTCCGGACAGGGCAAATGCGACGGTCGCCATGGCTTCGACTGAGGTTTGCAGCAGAGAAAGATTGAGACTGGTAGGGGTCGTCATCACAAGAATCCAGAATAACAGACGCATTGTCGGGCCCGGCCGGCTCACGACATTGTCAGTCGGATCGTCCGCAAGCCAGCACAAGTAAGGACCGCAGACAAGGGCCAAGGTGATTCATTTTAGTCGTCATCGAATGGAAAATACTGTCTTTTCAAAAACACCCCCCCCATCTAGCATTCGTCATCTCATTCTTTTCAACCCACTTCAGGAGATCGCGATGACAAGCATGGCGGCAGACAGCCCGAGCAAACCACTGGGCAATGACAGACTTCTATTCGGCATCATCATGGGCGTCATCGCCTTCTGGTTGTTTGCCCAAACCACGCTGAACGTGGCGCCCGACATGCAGCGGGACCTCGGTCTCGATGCCAGCATGATGAACATCGCCGTGGCGATCACGGCCCTGTTCTCCGGCATCTTCATCGTCGTGATCGGCGGCCTGGCCGACCGGATCGGCCGCGTCAAGGTCGTCCAAGCCGGCTTCTTCCTGAACATGCTTGGTTCCCTTCTGATTGGCATGGCACCGAGCGGCGATCTGGCCACTGTCTTCCTGCTCACCGGTCGCGCTCTGCAAGGGCTGTCTGCCGCCTGCATCATGCCGGCCAGCCTGGCCCTGGTGAAGACCTATTGGGACGGTGCGGCACGCCAGCGCGCCGTGAGCCTGTGGTCAATCGGCTCCTGGGGAGGTTCCGGTGTCTGCTCCCTGTTTGGCGGCATGATGGCGCAGAACTTCGGCTGGCGCTATATTTTCTTCGCCTCGATCGTCGTCTCGTTGATTGGTCTGGCGATGATCAAGGGCACGCCGGAAAGCAAAGCCGAAACCAAGGCCGACTACAAGTTCGATCTGGCTGGCCTGCTGACCTTCATGGTCGCCATGGTGGCCCTGCAGATTGTCGTGACCCAAGGCAACAAGATGGGCTGGACCAGTCCGCTGATCATGGGCCTGGGCGCCGTCGCGGTGATCTTTGGCACCTTGTTCTTCCGTATCGAATCGGCCTCCGCACACGGCTTTGTCGATTTCAAGCTGTTCAAGAATCCGACTTTCACGGGCGCCACCTTGTCCAACTTTCTGCTTAACGGCGTCGCCGGCACGTTGCTGGTTTCTCTCCAACTTGTTCAGCGAGGCGGCAATATGTCGGCCCAACAAGCCGGTGCCCTGACGCTGGGCTACGCGGTGGCGATCATTGCCTTTATCCGTGTTGGTGAAAAGCTGCTGCAGCGCTTTGGCGCGCGCAAACCCATGATCTGGGGTTGTCTGATCACCGGTCTGTCCATCGTACTGCTCATGCCGTCCAACCTGATGCTTAATGACTACAAGATCATGGCCATGATCGCCTACACCCTGTTCGGCGTTGGCCTGGCCTTCTATGCCACTCCGTCGACCGATGCAGCACTGTCAAGTCTGCCACCCAATCAAGCCGGCTCCGGCGCCGGTATCTACAAGATGGCTTCGTCACTCGGCGCTGCCTTTGGTGTGGCCATTTCTGCAGCAATCTTCACCGCGCTCAGCGCCAACCCCGAAAGTGTTTCCTGGGTCTCGGGCGTCATCACCTTCGTCGGCCGTCAGGACAACCTGGCGGTGCGCGAAGCCGCCATGATCGCGCTGATGTTCAACGTCTTCATGATTTTGGTGGCGATCATGTCGATCATGCTGACCGTGCCCAAGGCCGGTGCCAATCCAGGCAAGTCCCAATCTGTGCCGTTTTCTGGCCTTGTGCCTAAACAGGCCTGATCCGACCATCCTCACAACCAACACGAAACCTGTTCATCATGAATACGCTACTGAGCACACTCAACGCCGACCAAGCGCAGATACAGTCATGGCGACATCACATGCACCGCTACCCGGAACTGGCCTTTGGCGAGCACCAGACGGCCAGCTACATCGCCGGCTTGCTGCGCGGCTGGGGCTATGCGGTGACCGAAGGCATTGGCAAGACGGGCGTGGTCGCCTCACTCAAGGTCGGTGACGGCAAGCGCTCGATCGGGCTGCGGGCCGATACCGACGCGCTGGCGATTCAGGAAATGAACGACAGCGACCACAAGAGCACGTTCGAGGGCAAGTCGCACACGTGCGGCCATGACGGCCACAGCGCGATGCTGCTCGGGGCGGCGCAGCATCTGGCGCGCACGCGCCATTTCAACGGCACAGTGCATCTGATTTTCCAGCCAGCCGAGGAGGTCATGGGCGGTGCGCCGGCGATGATCCAGGACGGCCTGTTCGAGCGCTTTCCAATGGATGCGGTGTTCGGCATGCACAACATGCCGAGCCTTGAGCGCGGCAAGATCTACTTCACTTCCGGTCCGTTGTTTGCAGCGGTCGACAACTGGGAAGTTGTCCTGACCGGCAAAGGCAGCCACGGCTCCATGCCGGAGCGAAGCATTGACCCGGTCGTGGCCGGCGCTTCGCTGGTGATGGCGCTGCAAACCATCGTCTCGCGCAACGTCGCGGCGAAGGATTCGGCCGTCGTGTCGGTCGGCGCCTTCCTGGCTGGTGATGCCGGCAATGTGATCCCGCAGACCGCGACGCTGCGCCTGAGCACGCGCACCAGCAACCCCGAAACGCGCAAGCATGTGCTGGGACGCATCAAGGCCATTGTTGCGGCACAGTCCGCCAGCTACGACGTGAGTTATGAAATCCGCGAAGGCTCCCCGGGTGCCGTGCTCGCCAATGATCCGGCGCAGACTGAGCAATGCGCCAACGTCGCGCGCGCATTGCTCGGTGATGAGCAGGTCATCATGCCGGGGCCGACGTTCATGGGCAGCGAAGACTTCGCCTATTACGCGCAGAAGGTGCCCGGCACCTATTGCCTCATCGGCAATGGCGATACCGCTATGGTGCACCACCCGATGTACGAATTCGATGACCGCAACTTGCCCATTGGCGCCGCCTACTGGGTTGCTCTGACCGAGCACTATCTGAAATAGGTTTCCAGCCAGCCCTGACTTGGGGTCGGGGACTGGTCCATCTAAAATATAAGGGTAAACCCTAGGTTTGACCTTTGCTCTCTGTATATATGAAAGTTGAATTGCCCACCATGAAACCTGCTTGCCTGATTTCCGTTTCCCTTCGCCTGACTGCCGTGGCCGCGCTGGCCTTGACGGGCACGTCCAACTTCGCACAAGACGTGCAGGTCGTTCGGATCGCCCATGCCGGCCCCACCTCGGGCGCCATTGCCCATATCGGTAAAGATACCGAGAACGGTGTGCGACTGGCCATCGACGACCTCAACAAGCAGTCGATCGTGATCGGCGGCAAGAAGATCAAGTTCGAACTTGACGCGGAAGATGACGCGGGTGAGCCGCGCCAAGCAACCGCGGTGGCGCAAAAGCTATGCGACTCCAAGGTCGCCGGCGTCATCGGCCATCTGCAGTCGGGAACAACGATCCCGGCCTCGGCCGTCTACAACCGATGCGGCCTGCCCCACATCACGGCCGCTGCATCCAACCCGGATGTCACCAAGCCCGGCTACAAGACAACGTTTCGTGTGATTGCCAACGACAACGCGCTGGGCGCGGCGCTGGCAGTCTATGCCCATGACACCCTCAAGCTCAAGACGGTCGCCGTCATCGACGACCGCACTGCCTATGGTCAAGGTCTGGCCGACGTGTTCAAGGCAACTGCCAGGCAAAAGGGAATGGCGGTCATAGCCGACGAGTTCACCAATGACAAGGCGACTGACTTCATGGCGATCCTTACCGCCATCAAGAGCAAGAAGCCCGACGCCGTTTTCTATGGTGGCCTCGATGCCCAGGCCGGACCGATGTTGCGTCAGATGGAGCAGTTGGGCATGTCGGGTGTCAAGTTTTTTGGCGGTGACGCCTTGTGCACCGAAAAGATGGGTGAACTGGCGTCCAGGGCAGGCACCCTGAAGAACGTGACCTGCGCCACTGGGGGTGCATCGATCGAGAAGATGCAGGGTGGCAAGGACTGGAAGAAGAAATACGATGCGCGCTTTCCCGGCCAGTTCCAGGTCTACAGCCCGTACGCCTACGACGCCACCTTTGTTCTGGTCGACGCGATGAAGCGCGCCAACTCGGTAGACCCCCAGGTCTATGCGACCTTCATCGGCAAGGCCCAATTTAAGGGCATTACGGCCAATATCGCTTTCACGCCCAAGGGCGAATTGACGCAACCGGTTGTCACGCGCTACACCTACAAGGACAACGTGCGCGTCGAATTGAACTGATCGTCGCCAATGGCCCGGCGCAGCGGGCATCGTTGGACGCGCGACAGCATGCGGTCTCACCAAAGCCCCTTTGATGAGACTGCGTTCTGGATATGATTCGGCTTGTGAAAGACCATCAACTCAAAGCCTTGTTACAGGTCGCCGAAAGTGGTTCCATCCGCGCCGCCGCAAGAGCCATGAACCTTTGCCAGAGCGGCGTGACCAAAGCCTTGCGCGAGCTTGAAGAAGATGTCGGCGCCGAGTTGCTGACCCGCAGCTACAAAGGCATTGAATTCACTTCTGCGGGAAATACACTGCTGGCCCGGGCCCGGCTGGCGATGTCATTGCTGGACAAGGCGCGCGAAGAGATCAACCTGCAACGCGGCGGCGTTGGCGTTCGCATCAGCATCGCCTTGACCCCGCTCGTGGGTGTCCGGGTCTTGCCCAGAGTACTTGCCGAGTTCGAGCGACTTTATCCTGCGGCGCAAATCAATCTTGGCGAAGGATTGCTGACGACCTTGTTGCCACAGCTGATCGATGGGCGACTTGATTTTGCGGTCGCCCTGGCAAGTCCAGGTGACCTGCCGTTCGAAATTTCCTTCGAACCCATCGTCCCGGTCCATGCCTGGGTGGCCGGGCGTCTCAACCACCCGTTGTCCGGGGCGAAGACCTGGGATGAGTTGGAGGGAGCCAAGTGGGTTCTCAATCTTTCGGCCGGCAGTCAGGGGAACTCGCTGCTGGCATGGATGAAAACGCAAGCCATTGCCGAACCCCACAACACGATACGCTGCGACTCGTCTTTACTAATGCTGGAGTTGATGCAACGCACCGACCGACTTTGTGTCGGCCCGGCCTTGTTGTTCTCCGACCCGCTGATCGGGCAGGGTATTGCTCGGATTGGCGTCGAGCCTTTGCCTCCACCCATGTCGCTTGGTTTGATCACGTTGCGCGGCATTCCATTGCAACGTCCTGCACGACAGTTGGCCAGCCTGATCACGCGATACTTGCATCCTGGCCATGAGCAGACGGCCTGAGCGCGGCGCCAGCTTTCAGTTCGGCAGGGACAGCGCCTTGCGCACGGTCTGGCGCAAGAGATGGAAGCTGGGTTCGAGCGCCTGGGTGCTGGTGTCGACTCTGAATTGCGCCTTGGAATAGAAGGCGGCGCGACCGGCGAGGATGCCCTTGAGGTCGTCCATCGCTTCCTTGCTGGCGGCCATCGGGCGCAAATCCCCCTGCGCCAGGACGCGTCGCATGTGATCTTCGGGATCGGCTTTCAGCCAGACCGTCGTGCAGTGCGCCAGCAACTGGTTGAAGGTAGCGGCGTCCGACACCAGGCCGCCTGGGGTGGCGATGACCGCTTCCGGATGAGTCTGGATGGTTTCTTCGAGCGCGCGCCGCTCGTAGCGCCGGTACGCGTTGACGCCGTACAGGGCCTGGATTTCGGACACGCTGCAGCCGGCGAACTTCTCGATCTCGCGGCTCAGTTCGACAAACGGAAAACCGAGGTCGTCGGCCAGCATCTGGCCCAGCGTCGACTTGCCGGCGCCGCGCAAGCCGATCAGCGCCACGCGCGAGCTGCGCGCCGCATTGCCGCCACCAGTTCCGAGCATTTCACCGATCGCCACGCGCACGCGCTGAAGCGTCGCGTCGTCGCGCTGCTCCAGCAGTTCGCGGATCATCAACCACTCGGGCGAGGAGGTGGTGACGTCGCCGATGAGTTCCCCGAGCGAGCATTGCAGGGCGTTTGCCACCTGCAGCAGCACCAGGATGGAGGCGTTGCCGACGCCGTATTCGAGGTTCGCCAGGTGCCGCTCGGACACTTCAGCCGCCAGCGCCGTGGCCTTGCGCGTCATGCCGCGGCGCGCACGCAACCCGCGCACGCGCTCGCCCAGCGCGGTCAGAAAGGGATTCTTCTGCTCTTGCGTCAGGCTGTCCTCTGCGGGCAGGGCAGCGGTATCGGCGGCTTCTTCAGTGATGGGCATCGGGCAGCGGATTTCTTGCGTTGGAAAGGTGAACCATTATCGCCAGCATCATGTCGTCATCGCAGCGTGTTCAATCGGTCAAACACCGAGATAGGCCGACAGGTCCGGACTCCCGGCGATATCGCTGGCCTTGCCCTGCAGCACCACTAGGCCCTTTTGCAGGACGAGTGCGCTGTCCGAACAGCGCAGCACCCGGCGGTAGTCACGGTCGACGATCAGCGTGGCGATGCCGCTCTGGCGGATCTCGGCGACTACGCGCCAGATTTCATCGACGATCAGCGGCGCCAGGCCCTCGGTGGCCTCGTCGAGCACGATCAGTTCCGGATGTGTCATCAGGGCGCGTCCGATGGAGAGCATCTGCTGCTCGCCGCCGGAGATTTCCCCGCCCAGGTTTGAGAGCCGCTCTTGCAGGCGTGGAAAAGTCTGAAGGACACGCTCGAGCGGCCAGTCGTGGCGACCGTTGCGGCCGGCACGCGCCGCCATCACGAGGTTCTCGCGCACTGAAAGGTTCGGAAACACGCCGCGTCCCTCGGGCACGTAGGCCACACCCAGGCGCGCCATCTGATGCGGCTTGAAGCTGGAGGCGTCCTGCCCGAACACGACGATGCGACCGCTGCGCTGTGGCACGTGCCCGAGCAGGGTTCGGATCAGCGTGCTCTTGCCCATGCCATTGCGACCGAGCAGGCCGACGGTCTGGCCGCGCCCGATCTGCAGGTCGACGCCATGCAGCACGTGGCTTGAACCGTACCAAGCGTGCACACCGCGGGCGTCGACGATCAGGTCGGCGTCCATCACATGGGCAGGCGACTGGACAATCGCTCGATCGGCGTCCATCTCAGTGTTCCCCAAGGTAGGCCACGCGCACTTCCGGGCTGTTGCGCACGAAATCGGGTGTGCCCGAGGCGATCACCGTGCCGTTGACCATGACCGTGATGCAGTCGGCGATGCGAAACACGGCGTCCATGTCGTGTTCGACCAGCAGGGTGGCGTGGCTGGTCTTCAACTCGGCGAGCAGTAGCAGCATGCGCTCGGTTTCCTCGGCGCCCATGCCGGCCAGCGGTTCGTCGAGCAGCAGTACATCGGGCTCGGTCGCCAGGCACATGGCGATCTCCAACTGGCGCTTCTGCCCGTGCGAGAGCAGCCCGGCGGCGAGCTCGCGCAAGTCGGTCATACCGGCGCGCTCAACGCTGGCATAGGCCGCCGCCATGCTGATCGGGCACTTGCGGGCATCCTGCCACCAGGCCCAGGGTCGCGGCGTGCGCGCCTGCGCGGCCAGGCGGCAGTTCTCGAAGACGGTGAAGCTCGGGTAGATCGTGTTGCGCTGGTAGCTGCGGCCCAGTCCGGCGCGCGCGCGCCGCGGCTGCGACCAGTGGGTGACGTCCTGCCCCAGCAACTCGACCCGGCCCCCCGTGGGTGTGAGCTCACCCGAGAGCATGTTGATGAGGGTAGATTTGCCCGCGCCGTTGGTTCCGATGACGGCGTGTACGGTGCCGCGCTGCAGATCAAGCGAGACCCGGTCCACCGCGAGCAGACCGCCCCAGCGCCGGCTTAAACCGTGCGCGCGCAAAAGCACGTCAGGCGTGGCGCTCATGAGGCATCTTTCGGCTCTGCAGTGCCCGGTGGCTTCGGGCGCGGTCCGAGCAGGCGCAGCAGGATTTGCTGCGGCACATCAACCAAGCCGCGCGGCAGCAGCGCCACACTGAGAATGATAGACAGGCCCAGGCCCAAGTGCCAATGCTTGGCGAAGTCGCCAAAGATCGCCTCCGACTTGAAGAACTCCTGCAGCATGGCAAAGGCGAACGCGCCCAGCAGCGCGCCGCGTAGGTGGCCGAGCCCGCCCAGGATGATCATGATCAACACTTCGCCCGACAGGTGCCAGCTCATTAGTTCCGGGTTCACGAACCCGTCCTTGACGGCGAACAGGAACCCTGCGAGTCCCGCGATGGCGCCTGAGATCACAAACGCCGCTAGTTTGTACGGGTAGGTGGAAAAACCGGTGGCGCGCATGCGCTGCTCGTTGACGCGGATGCCGCCTAGCGCGCGACCAAAGCGCGAGCGCAGGACGAGCGCAAGGAAGACAAACACGAGCAGCAGGCAGCCGAAGGTGAAGGCGTACATGGGCACGGACCGGTCCAGGTCCAGCAGGGTTCCGAGCATCGGCTTGTTCGTCAGGTAAATGCCGTCAGTGCCGCCGCCCAGGGGGGTGTCGTGCACGGCATAGAACGCCATTTGCGAGAACGCCAGCGTCACCATGATGAAGTAGACGCCGCGCGTGCGCAGCGACAGCGCGCCCATGAACAGCGCATAAACGGCAGCAGCTAGCATGCTCGCCGGCAGTAGCCACAGCAGCGAGGCCGCTCCGTCCTGCGGCGACAGCAGCACCGCCGCATATGCGCCAATGCCGAGGAAGGCCGCCTGACCGAAACACACCAGGCCGGTGCTGCCCACTAGCAGTTCCAGACTGAGCGCAAAGATACAGAAAACCATGATCTTGGTGACGCGGTCGATGCCGTAGGGTTCCGCCACCAGCGGGTACAGCGCCAGCGCTGCGAACGCCAGAACGATGAACAGGATATCGGTTCGCTTCATGCTATGGCTTCATCCTGCTTTAAACAAACCATCTGGTTTCCACAGCAGGATCAGCGCCATCAGCACATAGACCAGCACGCCGGAGGCCTGCGGCAGCAGCACCTTGCCAAAGGTGTCGACAACGCCGATTAGGAGTGCCGCGAGCAGCGCACCGCGCACCGAGCCGATGCCGCCGATCACGACGACGACGAAGCAGATGATCAGAACCGAGTTGCCCATGCCCGGGTAGACCGAGGAGACGGGCGCAGCGATCATGCCGGCGAAGACCGCGATCGCGACGCCGGCGGCAAACACGATGCGGTACAGGAACTTGATGTCGATGCCGAGCGACTGCACCATCTCGCGGTTTGTGCTGCCGGCGCGGATCATCATGCCAATGCGCGTGCGCGTGAGCACCATGTACATGCCCAGCGCCAGAAGCAGGCAGACGACTGAGATGAAGAGCCGGTACACCGGGTAGGTCATCATCTGACCCAGCGCAATGGTGCCGGCCAGCATGTCCGGTGGCGCCACGCCGTGCACGGTGTCGCCCAGCAGCAGGCTGCGGCATTCCTCGAACACCAGGATCAGGCCATAGGTCATGAGCACCTGTTGCAGGTGCTCACGCTCGTAAAGGAAACTGAAGAACGCCCACTCAAGAAAATAGCCCAGCAGCACCGCCAGCACCAGCCCGAACAGCAGCGTGGCAAAGAAGCCGCCGCCGAAGGTGGACGTCACGATCGGCGTCAGGGCATAAGCCATGTAGGCGCCGATCATGTAGAAGCTGCCGTGCGCCAGGTTGATGACGCCCATGATGCCGAAGATCAGCGTCAGCCCGGACGCCACCAGAAACAGGAGCAGGCCGTATTGCAGTGCATTGAGGCACTGGATCAGGAAGGTGGCGACGTCCATCGTGGCGGGTCAGCGGCGAATCCAGGGTTACATCTTGCAGCCGCGCGCCGGATCGGCGAGCGCCTTGCTCGCCACGTTAAGCATTTTGTTCTCCTTGCCCACTACCTGGCGCAAGTAGATGTCCTGCACCGGATTGTGCGACCTCGACAACATGAAGGGTCCGCGCGGGCTGTCGATCTTCGTTTTCTCCACGGCGGCGGCGAACTCGGCCTTCTTGTTCAGGTCGCCCTTGACCGCATTGGTCCCGATGGAGAGGATCTGCGCCGCGTCGTAGCCCTGCACCGCATAGACGTCGGGCTGCAGCTTGTAGGTCTTGGCATAGGCCAGGCGGAACGCGTTATCGCGCGGTGTATTCAGGCTGTCGGCGTAGTGCAGCGTGGTCAGCAGGTCGGCCGCATCGACGCCTTGCGCATCGAGCGTGCCGTCGGTCAGGAAGCCTGCGCCATAAAGCGGAATGCTTTTCTTCAGACCGGCGGCCGCGTAGTCTTTGACGAACTTGACGGCCGCGCCACCGGCGAAGAATGTGTAGACCACATCAGGCTTGAGCGCTGCAATCTCGGTCAGCAGCGCCTGGAACTCGACGCTCGGGAAGGGCACGCTGAGGTCCTTGATGACTTGGCCGCCACCCTTCTCGAACCCTTCGCGGAATCCGTGCACCGATTCATCGCCGGCGGCGTATTTGTGGGTAATCGTGACGGCCCTCTTGGCGCCTTTCTTGGCGGCAACCTCGCCCATCGCGAAGGCCGGCTGCCAGTTGGTGAAGCTGCTGCGGAAGATATTGGGTGCGCACATGCTGCCCGTCACTGCATCGGCGCCCGCATTGGGAACGATCAGCAGCGTGTTGGTGTCCTTGGCCACCTTGGCCATAGCCATGGCCACGCCCGAGTGCACGGAGCCGACCAGCACGTCGACGTGGTCGCGCTTGACAAGTTTGTTCACGTTGTCGGTTGCCTTGGACGGATCGGATTCGTCGTCCACCTTGACGTATTCGATCTCGCGCCCTCCGATCTTGCCGCCCTGCTCGGTCACGTACAGGCGAAAGCCGTTTTCGATGGCCGTGCCGAGCGAGGCGTAGGTCCCGGTGTAGGGCAGCATCAGGCCGACCTTGAGCTTGCCGGTGTTCTGGGCCATGGCGATCGGCGCTGCAATAACGCAAGCGGCAATCAGGCTGGTACGAAGTAAGTTCATGTTGTCTCTCCTGTCTTGTGGTTTTGCATGAAGTGGCTAACCGCTGCGATCAACCGCTCTGGCTGATCGCGGTGCGGCGAGTGGCCGCAATCGGGCAACTCAAGCAGTTCAGTCTGCGGCACCGCTCGCGCAATGCCCTGAATCTGTTTCATCGTCCCGTATTCATCGTACACGCCCTGCAGCGCAAGCAGCGGGCAGCGAATGGATTCAATCTCTTTTTCGATCGACCAGTGGCGAAACTCGGGTCTGAGCCAGATCCGGTTCCAGCCCCAGAAGGCCGAGTCGGGGTCATCGTGGTAAACGGCCAGCCGCGTGCGCAGGTCGGCTTCCAGGTAGCTGCTGCGCGCCAGTGCAATGCTTTGCACCGACAGATCCTCGACCATGATGTGGGGTGCGACGACGATGGCGCCGGCCAGGCGCTGTGGGAACCGCGCCGCATACAGCAGCGCGATCGAGCCGCCGTCGCTGTGCCCGAAGAGCCAAGGTGGTTCCGTTTGCGAGTCAATGCCCAACGCCGTCAACAAGGCTGGCAGCACTTCATGTGCCTGGCGGTGCATGAAGTCCATGCCCCAGATTTCCTCGGGCGAGCGCGGTGTGGATCGGCCGTAGCCGGGACGCGAATAGACCAGCCCGCGGCAGCGGCTTGCATCGCACAGGCGCTGCGGAAAGTCTTTCCACATCGCTACCGACCCGAGGCCCTCGTGTAGAAACACGAGCAGCGGCGCGGTCGAGCGCTCGCGCGCGATCCATGCGACCTCGATTCGCACCGGGCGTGCGCGCCAGTCGATCTCAACGAAGCTCGCCGCTGCGCTCACTGGGGCCTTGCGTCGCGTTCACGCAGTCTGAAGCGCTGGATCTTGCCGGTTGCGGTTTTTGGCAACTCGGTGATGAACTCGATCAGGCGCGGGTATTTGTAGGACGCAAGCCGGTCCTTGACAAAGGCCTTGAGTTCATCCTCGGTCGCCTGGGCGCCATCCTTGAGCACCACGAAGGCCTTGGTCTTGGTCAAGCCCTCGGCGTCGATCAGGCCGATGACGGCCGCTTCCAGCACGGACGGGTGCTGCACCAGCGTGGCCTCGACTTCGAACGGCGAGACGTAGATGCCGCTGACCTTAAGCATGTCGTCGCTGCGCCCGCTGTAGGTGTAGCTGCCGTCAGCGTTGCGCACGTACTTGTCGCCGCTTTTGGTCCAGCCACCTTGGAAGGTCTCGCGCGTCTTGTCCCGGTTGCCCCAGTACATCATGGCGGCCGAAGGCCCCTGGATGTAGAGGTCGCCGGTTTCGCCGTCAGCCACCGTCTGGTTGTCGTCGCCGCGCAATTCGATTTCGTAGCCAGGCACCGGCCAGCCGGTCGTGCCATAGCGCACTTGCCCCGGACGATTCGACAGGAAGATGTGCAGCATTTCGGTGGAGCCGATGCCGTCGATCACCTCGATTCCGAAGTGGGCGGTGAAACGCTGACCCAGTTCGGCCGGCAGGGCTTCGCCGGCCGATGAAGCCAGCCGCAGCGCCAGGTCCCTTTTGTCGGGCAACGCGGGCGATGCCAGGATGCCGGCAAAACCGGTGGGGGCGCCGAAGAACACGGTCGGGCGCTGTCCGCCCACTTCACCGCGCCATCGTTTGAAGGTGGCTTCGGGTGTCGGGCGCTCGGCCATCAGCAAGGTGGTGGCGCCCACGCTCATGGGAAAGCTCAGTCCATTGCCTAGGCCATAGGCGAAGAAGAGCTTGGCAGCGGAAAAGCAGACGTCGCTCTGCGTCAGGCCCAGCACGGCCTTGCCATACAACTCGGCCGTCCAGTACGGGTTGGCGTGCGAGTGGACTGTGCCTTTGGGGCGGCCGGTCGAGCCCGAGGAGTAAAGCCAAAAGCCGGGGTCATCGCCATGGGTGGCGGCCGGCTTTTGCGCCGGCGGCTGCGACTGCACGAAGGTCTCGAATTCGGTCTCCGATGGGTGCAGGGGCGCCGCCGGGTGCGAGACGATGACCTTGTGCACTTCGTGGTCGGCGCGGATCAGCGCCGCATTAAGCGCCGGCAGCAGGGCGCCGGACACCAGCACCGCCTGGGCGCGCGAATGCTCCAGCATGTAGGCGTAGTCATCGGCCGTGAGCAGGGTGTTGACGGCCACGGGAACCAGGCCGGCGTACATGGCGCCGAGAAAACTCACGGGCCAGTCGCAGCAATCGTGCATCAGGAGCAGTACGCGCTCCTCGCGCTTTATGCCCAGCGCCTGCAGGGCGGCGGCGACCCTGCGCACGCGCTCGTCTAGCTGGCCGTAGCTGAGCGTGCCGAGGTCGTCGATGAAGGCGATCTTGTCCGGGCGCTGCGCGTTGCAGGTCAGAAGATGCTGGGCAAAGTTGAAGCGCTCACCGGGTGGGGCTACCCGGGGCGCAGGGCTGTCGCTGGCGGATGAAGTCATGGGTGTCTCCCGTTCTTGTTGCCTGGCCAGAAGATTCAGTCGAGGGCATCGTCTCAAACTTCATGTATTATTTTGCTCGCCTACCATGTGCGTATGAAATATGCTGCAGCCGACAAACGATAAATCCTCCGCATGAACATGTCAAGCAATATACTGCAGGGATTCGGGTAAAACCGTAGTTCGTCTTCCGGACACCGCGCACGAGGCGCATATGTCGGTCGACTGCCTTCTGACTTATGACCAACGATCAGCCTGATAACGGGCCAACGCCACAATCGGACGACGACCGTCGCTACTTGCACGCGTTGGGCGAGCATGTGCGTGATCTGCGCGTGCGCCGGGGCATGACCCGCGCCATCCTCGCGCGCGACTCGGGCGTCTCGTTGCGCTACCTAGCGCAGTTGGAAGGCGGTGAGGGTAATATATCCATTCTTCGCTTGCGCCAAGTCGCCCAAGCCATGGCGATGCCGCTCGAAGAGATCATTCGGGTCGGCCCGGAACGGCCCGCGGAACTCACCTTGCTGGAGCAGTTTCTGGCGCGCCTGTCGCCTGGGGAACTGGCCGAGGCGGGGATCCTCCTGCGCCGAACTTTCGAGAAATCGGGCCGTCGCCAGCGCATCGCCCTGGTCGGCTTGCGCGGTGCCGGCAAGACCAGCCTGGGGCGGGTGCTGGCAGCGCATTTGCAGGTTCCTTTCATCGAGCTTGACAAGGTCATCGAACAGGCCGCCGGCATGCCGCTGTCCGAGGTCTTTGCCCTCTACGGGCAGTCGGCGTACCGCCGCTATGAGCGGCGTGCGCTCGAAGGGTTGATCGAAACCCACGACCGTTTTGTGCTCTCGACCGGAGGCAGCATCTCGACCGAGCCGGCGACCTTCGACGAACTGCTGACCTCGTGTTTTACGGTCTGGATCAAGGCGAGTCCGGCTGAACACATGGCCCGCGTGGTGGCGCAGGGCGATAGTCGGCCTATGGGCGACAACCGCGAGGCGATGCAGGACTTGGAGCGCATCCTGATCGGGCGTGAATCGATGTACCGAAAGGCCGACGCAATTGTCAACACCTCCGGACGCAAGGTCGAGCAAAGCCTCGATGAGTTGATCAGGCAGATTCCCGCCTGAGGTCGTTTGGCCCGGCGACATGCATCTTGCCGATGCCCGTCAGCCGTCGTGCAGCACCGGTCGACATTTACTGAAGCATGCAAAAAAGTGCCTAGCCGATCCAGAATTTTTTTGCACCAGTTGATGATTAACTGTTGATATAAATCAAAAATTTAGTTTTATTCGTGTCATACATGCGCTATATCGCATTTGATGACATATAGTGCATTTAATGCGGTATATTGCACGTACCGCATGAACCGGCTTCGGCTTCAACCTGTTCTGTGCAAAAGGAGATTTCCCGATGAGCGACGGTTTGTTTGACCAGTTCAAGGACTGGTACGAAAAGCGACACGACTATGCGCGGGCCTGGAAACAGCGCACCGGCGGTCAGGTGGTGGCAACCATGTGTACCTATACGGCGGAGGAGTTGCTGATAGCGGCCGATATGCTGCCGGTCCGGGTGCTCGGCGCGCACGAACCGCAGAACGTCACCGAGCCCCATATCTTCGGCATGTTCTGCCCGTTCTGCCGCGACTCGCTGGCGCAGGGCCTGCTCGGTCGCTTTGATTACTGCGACGGCGTGACGCTGACACAGTCGTGCATCCAGTACCGGCAGACCTTCAGCTCCTGGCGTAGCAATGTGCCTAGCGTGCAGTGGGACTACTACGTGCCCATGCCCAACGAGGTGCAGTCGCCCCATGCACGCAAGGCGCATCACGCCGAACTGCAATCCTTCCGTGTCTTCCTGCAGGCGCTGACCGGCCAGGAACTGACCGATGCCAAACTCAAGGAGGCGTTGGCGGTGGTTGATGAAAACCGCCGTCTGCTACGCGAGTTGTTCGAGTACCGCAAGGCGACCAATCCGCAGGTCAGCGGCGTGGAGGCGATCTACGCGTCGCTGACGGCGCAGTTCGTCGACAAGCGCGAGCACAACGAGCAGCTCAGGAAGGTGCTCGCGGCGCTGCCGGCGCGGCGCCTGAACCGCCCCGAAGGCGTGCGCTTCATGACCATCGGCTCGGAGAACGACGACATCGCCTTCATGGCTATGGTCGAGTCGGTCGGCTCCACCATCGTCATCGACGACCAGTGCTCCGGCACGCGATATTTCTGGAACGAGTCCAAACCCGACGACGACGTGATCAAGGCCATCGCCGACCGTTACTGCGACCGCCCGGCCTGCCCCACCAAGGATTACCCGAGTCATACGCGTTTCGACCATGTGCTCGGCCTGGCCAAGGAATTCAACGCCCGCGCGGCGATCTTCCTGCAGCAGAAATTCTGCGACCCGCACGAGGGCGATTACCCGGACCTAAAACGTCATCTGGAAGCCAACGGCATCCCAACATTGTTCCTTGAATTCGACATCACCAACCCGATTGGCCCCTTCCGCATCCGGGTCGAGGCCTTCCTCGAAACGATGAGCGAAGAAGACCTTTTCTGACCCGACGGGAGACACAGTCCATGCACAACAAATATCCAAGCGAGCCTCTGAAGCTCTGGAAAAAAGCCAAGGAACTGCGCGAGCAGTACTACCTGAACTACGCGCGGGCCAAGGACAACGGCGGCCTGCGCTGGTCCGGTTCCGCCTGGGCCCTCGATGCCTTGCCGGCAGGCCTGGGCGAAGACGTCTACTCGCTGACCGGCGAGCCTTATGCCGCGGCCGTCTCGCATGACCGCAAGTTCGCCAAGGAATGCATGGACGCGGCCGAGTCCTATGGCTTTGCCCGCGACCTGTGCTCCTACATGCGCATCTACTGGGGCGGCATGCACCTGGACAAATACCTGTTCGGCGGCAAGTTCCCGAAGCCCGACTTCATCTTCCAGTCGCAGATCTGCTGCTCGCATTCCAAGTGGTACCAGCATGTGGCCGTTGCCGAGCAGGTGCCGCAGTTCTACGTCGACGTCGGTGTCGGCCCGTACAAGGACCTGACCGATGCCCGGCTCGACTACGTGGTCGGCCAGCTCAACGAAGGCATCGAGTTCCTCGAGCAATCGACGGGCCGCAAGTTCAACGACGAACTGTTCATCAGGGCCGTGAAAAACGAAATGCGCTCGACCAGTCGCTGGGCCGACATCTGCGCCCTGAACAAAGTGAAACCGGCACCGCTCGACGAAAAGACGATGTACTCGCTCTACGTGCTGGCTACACTCTCCAAGTCATCACAGTGGTGCGCCGATTTCTATGACGAGCTGTACGAGGAGGTGAAGGACCGTGTGGCGCGCGGCATCGCCGCCGTGCCCAACGAGTCCGTGCGCATGATGTCGGATACGCAGCCGCCGTGGTCGTTCCTCAAGATCTTCCGCTATCTGGAGACCTTCGGCGCGGTCTCGATCGGCTCGCTATATACGTTTGCGCTCGAAGGCATCTGGGAAACCAAACCGGACGGGACATGGGGCGGCCGCACGCTGCCGTGGAACAAGGGCATCGAGATCAACGACCGCCAGACCGCGCTGCGCCTGTACGCCGACTGGAACCTGTCGAAACCCCAGTGGCAGCATTTCTACGATCCTCGCATCAAGACCGAGATGATGCTGCGCATCGTCAAAGAGTGGCAGGTCGACGGCGTGATGCTGCACCTGAACCGGGGCTGCGAAGGCCTCTCTCTGGGCATCATGGAAAACCGCATGGGCATTGCCAAGGCCGGTGTTCCCATCATGACCTACGAAGGCAACATGGGCGACGAGCGCGAATTCGATGAGGTACGCACGCAGGCCCGCGTGGACGCCTTCATGGAGCAGCTTGGCCAACGCCGCCAGGCCGCTTGAATCTGAAATTGCAAGGAGACGAAGATGATTACCGCAGGAATTGACATGGGTTCGCGCACCGTCAAGGTGGTGCTGCTCGAAGAGATCAAGGTCGAGGGCGCGCCCCAGCTGAAGTACGCAATCAAGAAGACGCACATCATGATGCCGGGCGATCTCGATCCGGATCAGGCCGCCGAAAAAGTCTACGACGACGTGCTCACCGGTGCCGGCCTCAAGCGCGATCAGGTCAGCGCCGTGTTTGCCACCGGCGCCGGGCGCAAGCAGGTTGCGTTTGCCACCGAAGGCATCACCGAGATGACGGCCGGCGCCAAGGGCGCTTCCTACATGTTCCCGCTGGCGCGCACCGTGGTCGACGTCGGCGCCGAAGAAGGCCGCGGCATGAAGACCGACGAGCAGGGCCGCGCGGTCGACTTTGCCGGCAACGAGAAATGCGCCGCGGGCGCTGGCTCCTTTGCCGAAGCCATGTCGCGCGCGCTGCAGATGAACCTCAAGGAATTCGGCGAGGCCAGCCTGCTGTCGGACAAGTCGATTCCGATGAACGCCCAGTGCACGGTGTTCGCGGAGTCCGAAGTGGTCTCGCTGATCCATTCGGCCACGCCCAAGAACGACATCGCCAAGGCCGTGCTCGACGCCGTGGCCAGCCGTGTCTGCGCCATGGTCCGGCGCGTGGGCATCGAAGGCGAGGTGGTGCTCATCGGCGGCATGGTGCACAACGCCGGCTTCGTGCAGTCTCTCAAGAATGCGATGGGTGTCGACAAGATCTCCCTGCCCGACATGCCCGAGTACATCAGCGCACTCGGTTGCGCCCTGATTGCCGCCGAGCGCCAGCACTGAACATCCGCAAAGAAGGAGCAAGACATGAGTGCAACAAGCATAGAAACAACCGTGGAAACCATGCCGGCGAAGAAGGAATTCTGGCGCTGGCAGGAAAACGTTTGGGTCGATGAGAGTAAGGACTGGAAGAGCGCCAAGCTCATCACCTGCGGCATCGACGTCGGATCGGTGTCCTCGCAGGCCGTGCTGGTCGTCGACGGCGAGCTGTACGGCTTCAACAGCATGCGCACGGGCAACAACTCGCCCGATTCGGCCACGAACGCGCTACAGGGCGTGATGGACAAGTGCGGCATGCAGCTATCCGACATCCACTATGTGGTGGGTACCGGCTACGGCCGCGTCAACGTGCCGTTCGCGCACAAGGCCATCACCGAGATCGCCTGCCATGCGCGCGGCGCCAACTACATGGGCGGCAACAGCGTGCGCACCATCCTCGACATGGGCGGGCAGGACTGCAAGGCCATCCATTGCGACGAAAAAGGCAAGGTCACGAACTTCCTCATGAACGACAAGTGTGCTGCCGGCACCGGCCGCGGCATGGAAGTCATCTCCGACCTGATGCAGATCCCGATCGCCGAGCTCGGGCCGCGTTCCTTCGACATCGATGCCGAGCCCGATGCCGTCTCCTCGGTCTGCGTGGTCTTTGCCAAGTCGGAAGCGCTGGGTTTGCTCAAGGCCGGCTACACCAAGAACAAGGTGATTGCCGCCTACTGCCAGGCCATGGCCGAACGCGTCGTCTCCCTGCTCGAGCGCATTGGCGTCGAAGAAGGCTTCTTCATCACCGGCGGCATTGCCAAGAACCCGGGCGTGGTCAAGCGCATCGAAAAGCTGCTCGGCATCAAGGCCATGGAGACCAAAGTGGACAGCCAGATTGCGGGTGCCCTGGGCGCCGCGCTGTTCGGCTATACGCTGATGCAGAAGCAGGGCGCCAAGGCGGCTTGACGAGGCGCGCGTTGCGGTTCAGTCTGACCAAGACCCAGCACACTAGGAGCGAACAGATGATTGCGAATTACGGATACAAGGACGGTTCGGGTGAGTACTACATCAGCATCGACACCGACAAGTGCATCGATTGCGCCGCAGGGCGCGCCTGTTTGGAGGCCTGCCCGAAGCAGATGTTCGAGGTCATCACCGACGACTACGATGACGAGGTGGTCTGGGTCAAGAAGCCGAACTGCCGCACCCTGGCCTACGACTGCTCAGCCTGCAAGCCCACGGCCGGCTACGCCAGCCTGCCCTGCACGCTGGCATGCACGCCGGGCGCCATCAAGCATTCTTGGTAAGGAGCCAGCGCATGAGCAACAGCCCCTTGGTGATTCCCATCGTGCAGGCTGGCAGCAGCTGCGCCAGCGCCGCATCGTGTTCCTCCGGTTCAAGCTGCGGCGCCAGTTCCTGTGGCTCTTCGGACAGCTCGGACCCGGCCTACGTGCTGCAGCAGCAGGGCTGGATTCTGCGCACCACGATCGGCGAGCCGCGCCTGTCGGAAGTGGTCGAGAACTATCGCGGCATGGGCTACGAGGTGCATGTCGAGCACTTTGCTGTGACGCGCCCAAACAGTGCCGACAGCGCGAACGCCGAGTCGTGCACCGTCTGCTTCGATGCGGCAGACAAGACGCAAGCCGGTCAGGCCTGGGGCTCGGTCTATGTCCGACCGGGCGGCAGTCCTGACAAGAATGAAGAATTGTTTGGTTGAATGAATGACGACGGGTCTGTCGAGAATGGCCCGCATTTCCAAGGAGAAAGAAAATGGCTAACAAGCAGCGCATCCTGCGCGTACTCAGGCAGGAAGACCTGGACGACATCGTCGCCATCGACGAGGCTGCGAGCAAGCAATCTCGTCGCGAATACTATGAGCGCAAGATTGCCAGCATCCTGAACCGCAAGACCAACATCAACTGCTCGATCGTCTGCGAAGAGGACGGCAAAGTGGTCGGCTTCGTCATGGGCTACGTGTTCTTCGGTGAGTTCGGCATCTCGGACGCAACGGCCACCATCGACACCCTTGGCGTTCATCCGGATTTCCGCAATTACGGCGTGGCCAGCGAAATGCTGGACCAGTTCATGATGAACATGAAGGCCGCCGGCGTGAAGAAGGTCTACACGCTAGTGAACTGGGATGACTTTGCGCTGGAGAAATTCTTCGCGCGCCAGAAATTTGTGCCGTCCAAGCGCGTCAACCTCGAGTACGAACTGCCATAGCCTGCTCGATAACAGCATGTGGATCGATACCCATTGTCATACGAAGTATTCCTATGACAACTGGCTGGAGCCGGTTGACTTGATCCGGCGCGCCAAATTTCTTGGCGTCGACGCCGTGTGCATCACCGAGCATTACTCCTACGAAGCCTCCGAGCCGGTCGAGCAGGTGGGCCGCGACGAAGGTCTGCTGGTGCTGCGCGGCGTCGAGATTGCCACCGACCGCGGCCACTTGCTGGCCTACGGGGTTGAGGACGATGGCTGGAACAAATGGGGTCGCGACAGCTACCTGCCCTTGAACGACGTAATCGAGCGCATCAACCTACTGGGCGGCATTTGCGTCCCGGCGCACCCGTACCGCGCGGTGGGCCTGGCCAGCCTGCTCGAAGGTCTGCTCGACGTCGAGGGCATTGCCGGCGTCGAATCCCACAACGGCAACAATACCGATGAAGACAACGATCTGGCGCTGCGCGCGGCCGACCTGATGGGCTTGCCCACACTCGGCGGCAGCGATTGCCACAAGACGGCGGCCGTCGGGCGCTGCGTCACCGAATTCAGCACGGTAGTCACCTGCATGGCCGATTTCATCGCTGCCGTGCGCAGTGGGCAATGCAGCGGCCAGTATTTCCCGGGCTACCTGCAGGCGCAGCAGGCGCGCGCGAGCTTGGCTGCGGCTTGACAGACTGATCGCACCCTCAGGAGACCAGAACCATGCAGACGCAAGCAAGCTCGGTCATCAATTGGTGGCCGGCCAGCCGGGCCAGCGATGTGGCGGCGTTCGGCGCGCCGGTCGAGCTGAGCATTGACGGCAAGACGATACAAGCGCCCGCCGGCGCTTCCATCCTAAATGCAGCCAGCGTGGCCGGCATCTACATCCCCGCGCTGTGCGCACACCCGGATCTGCCGCCGGCCCAGCAACGCGGCTGCGCCGACAAGGGCGGCGCCGGCTGCAACCTGTGTCTGATCGAAATCGAAGGCACGCCCGGCATGAGCAAGGCCTGCTCCAGCACGGTCAGCGCTGGCATGGTGGTGCGCACCAACACGCCGCATGTGCAGAAAGCCCGCCAGGACCATCTGGCCAAGATCCTCGGTCCGCATCCACACGTCTGCCTGGTCTGCCCTCAGCGCGAAGGCTGCTCGCGCAGCCAGTGCTCCTACGGCAATCCGCCCGAGACGCGCTGCTGCTCCATCTTCTCCAGCTGCGAGTTGCGCAAGGTCTCCGACTACGTCGGCATCCCCAACACCACGCCGCCCTACAAGCCGGCGAAATTGCCGGTCATCACGAATGAGCCCTTCTTCGATCGCGACTACAACCTGTGTATCGATTGCCGGCGCTGTCTCGTGGCCTGCAACGACGTGCGCGGCGTCGGCTGCCTTGAGGTCAAGGAGGTTCAGACGGCACAAGGGGTGCGCCGCTATGTCGGCACCATCGCCGCCACGCTGATCGAATCGGGCTGCAAGTTCTGCCAGGCCTGCGTCACGGTCTGCCCGACCGGCGCACTGACCGACCGCACGCTGGATCCGGGCAAACGCGAGGAAAGCATGGTGCCGTGCAAGGCCGCCTGCCCCGCTGGCATCGATGTGCCGCGCTATGTCCAGCTTGCGGCTGAGGGCAAGTACGGCGAAGCGATTGCCGTCGTACGCGAGAAGCTGCCGTTCCCCGGCATCGTCGGGCGTGCCTGCTTTGCCATGTGCGAATCCGCCTGCCGGCGCGGCAAGCTCGACGACCCGCTCTCGATCCGCTCGCTCAAGCGCATCGCCGCTGACAACGACACCGGCCTGTGGCGCGCGAACTCCAAGCAGTTGCCCGCCAGTGGCCACAAGGCCGCCGTCATCGGCGCCGGCCCGGCCGGCCTGACCGTTGCCTATTACCTGGCCAAGAAAGGCCACAGCGTGACCGTGTTCGACGCGCAACCGGCCGCTGGCGGCATGGCGCGCTACGGCATTCCGTCCTATCGCGTGCCAACGCAGGTGATCGATAACGAGGTCTCCGAAGTCGAAAAGCTCGGCGTCGCGTTCCGCTTCAACACAGCCGTCGATAGCGCCGATACTTTGTTTGGTGAAGGCTTTGAAGCCATCTTCATCGGCATCGGTGCCCAGGGCGGCGACAAGCTCGGCATCCCGGGCGACGACCTGCCCGGCGTGGTCGACAGCCCGACCTATCTCAAGGCGGCGACCATGGGTCTGGTCAATACAGCGGGAGGCATCCAGACGGGAGCCAAGGTGGTTGTGATTGGCGGGGGCAATGTCGCCACCGACAACGCCCGCTCATCAAGGCGCTTCGGTGCCGGGGTCGACATGGTGTACCGCCGCACGCGCGAGGAAATGCCGGCGCGCGAGGAAGAGTTCGAAGGTTGCATCGACGAAGGCGTGAACGTGCGCTACCTGCTTGCGCCCAAGAAGATCGAGCCCGGCGCCAATGGACACCGCCTAGCCATCACCTACGCCCGCATGGCGCTGGGCGAGCCCGACGCCAGCAAACGCCGCCGTCCGGTCGATACCGGGGAAGAGGTCTGCGAAGGTGTCGATCTCGTGATCGCCGCCGTCGGCCAGTATCCGCGGCGCTTCGAAGGTTTCGGTGTGCTGACGGATGCAAAAGGCCGTATCACGGTGCGCGCGGATTCGATGCTCTCGAGCCGTCCGTCCGTCTATGCCGGCGGCGACTGCGTGCTCGGTCCCTCGACGCTGATCGAATCGATCGCGCAGGGCCGCGTGGCGGCAGCGGCGATGGACAAGCAACTCGGTGGCGACGGCGACATCGAGGAGACGTTGCTGACCGATGGCTGGGACAGCAATCCCTTCCTGGGCAAAGACCCGGCCTTCAACCGGCAGCGCAAGTTCCATCCGATCCTGCTCGAGCCCGCGCAGCGTTCGGGCTGGGACGAGGTGGAAAAAGGCTTTGATGACGCCAGCGCGCGCGCAGAAGCCGCGCGCTGCTTCAAATGCAATCTGGCGCCGAAGATCACCGATGCGTTGCTGCCGCCCGAGTCGTGGCTTGAGTTCAGCGCGGCGGTGGTGGCCGGCATCAGCGCCGAGGCGGGCGTCTTCCAGCTACTCGACGCCGACAAGAACGTGCTGATGATCAAGGGCGTGGAGAACCTGCGCCAGGGCTTGGCCGAACAACTGGAGCGCGGCGGCGACGCGGTTGCCTTCACTTTCGAGGAAGCGGCCATGTACACCTCGCGCGAGTCGCAGATGATGCAAGCCTACTTGCAGGAGCACGGCAAGATGCCCGGTGGTGGCAGCGACGAGCTCGACGACCTGTTCTGACAGCCGGCGAAGAATAGCAACAACAGAAGGAAGCAGCAGTCCCATGCAAACATTCCAGTTCATCCGATACGGCGTCAGCGACGGCCTGGCTACGCTCACCGTCAACCGCGCGCCTTTCAACGTGCTCGACATCCCCACGATGGCCGAAGTCAATCAGGCGCTCGACATCTGCCGCACCGATGTGTCGGTCAAGCTGCTGGTCATTACCGGCGCTGGCGAGAAGGCGTTTTCGGCCGGCGTCGAGGTGGCCGACCACACGCCAGACAAGGTGGACCAGATGATCGAGATCTTTCACGGCATCTTCCGCCGCTTGCAACAGATGCCCATGCCCACCGTGGCCGCCGTAAATGGTGTGGCTCTGGGTGGCGGCATGGAGCTCGCCATCGGCTGCGACATGATCGTGGCGGCGGCCGGCGCCAAGTTCGGCCAGCCCGAGATCAAACTCGCGGTCTTCCCGCCGATTGCCGCCGTGTTGCTGCCGCGCCTGATGCCACCAGCGCGCGCGATGGAAGTGCTGCTTGGCGGCGAGAATTTCACGGCCGAAGAAGGCCTCGCCCTGGGCCTGATCAACCGCGTCTTTGCGCGCGAGACCTTTGCCGCCGACGTGCAGGCCTTTCTCGCGCCCTTCCTCAAGCTCTCGCGCGTCGCGCTCTTGAGCACGCGGCGTGCCATGCGCGAGGCCGATGGCAAGCCGTTTGCTGCCGCGCTCGACAGCGTGGAGCACATCTACCTCAAGGAATTGATGCAGACCGACGACGCCAAGGAAGGCCTGGAAGCCTTTCTTGGCAAGCGCAAACCAGTCTGGCGCAATTCCTGATTCCGTCACGCATTCAAATAACAGGAAGGAAATACATGATTCCCGAATTCATTGATACCTGGCAGATGTCCGAACCAGGCAAACTCGTCAAGACACGCATTCCGATGCCGGCGCTGCAAGCGGGCGACGTGGTGGTGGAGATCAAGGGCTGTGGCGTCTGCCACACCGACCTGTCCTACTTCTACATGGGCGTGCCGACCGTGCAAAAGCCGCCGCTCTCGCTCGGGCACGAGATCAGCGGTGTCGCCATCGGCGGTGAAGCCAGCATGATTGGCAAAGAAGTGATCATCCCCGCCGTCATCCCGTGCGGCGATTGCGATCTGTGTCGATCAGGTCGCGGCAACCGCTGCCTGGCGCAGAAGATGCCCGGCAATTCGATGGGTATCTACGGCGGCTTTTCGAGCCACATCGTCGTGCAGGCCAAGTTCCTGTGTGTCGTCGGTGACCGCAACGGCATCCCGCTCGAACACATGGCAGTCGTCGCGGATGCCGTGACCACGCCGTACCAGGCGGCGGTGCGCGGCCGTCTGGTCAGTGGCGATCTGGTCGTCGTGGTCGGCGCCGCTGGCGGTGTCGGCAGCTTCATGGTACAGGTGGCCAAGGGCATGGGCGCCAAGGTGGTGGTCGGCATCGACGTCAACGCCGAGAAGCTGGAGAAGATGAAGGGTTTTGGTGCCGATGCCGTCATCAACCCGCGCGGCCTGTCCACCAAGGAACTCAAGGAACAGTTCAAGGCGATCGCGAAAGCGGCCGGCGTGCCGTCCAACACCGGCTGGAAAATCTTCGAATGCACCGGCACCAAGGCGGGCCAGGAGACAGCGCTCTCGCTGCTGTCCTTCGTCGGCATGCTGGTGGTGGTCGGCTTCGGCACCGACGAGACCAGCTACATGCTGTCCAAACTCATGGCGTTTGACGCCGAGATCATCGGCACCTGGGGTTGCACGCCCGACAAATACCCGGAGGTGCTGGCCATGTGCGTGGACGGGCGCATCCAGCTCGGTCCCTTTGTCGAGACCCGGCCCATGAGCCAGATCGAGACCGTTTTCGACGAGGCGCACCACGGCAAACTGAACCGCCGCGTCATCCTCACCCCTGATTTCAACTAAACCACCTCTGGAGAAAATACCATGGCACTCGAATGGCTGCGCCGCGACAACGAACTCAAAGACCACGCCCTGCTGGGCGAAGAGCACTTCGGCACTGAAGCGCCCTCGGTCATTTATGAAAAGCGCCCGATCACCGACCCGCAGGGCAAGGTCATCGACGGGCTGTTCTCATCCTGGATCATCCTGAACAACCCGGCGCAGTACAACTCGTACACGACCGAGATGGTGAAGGCCGTGATCGCCGGCTTCCAGCGCGCGTCGAGCGACCGCTCGGTGGTGGCCGTGGTCTTCACCGCGGTCGGCGACAAGGCCTTCTGCACCGGGGGCAACACGGCCGAGTACTCGGCTTACTACTCCAAGCGCCCGAACGAATACGGCGAGTACATGGACCTGTTCAACGCCATGGTCGATGGCATCCTCAACTGCAAGAAGCCGGTGATCTGCCGCGTCAACGGCATGCGTGTGGCCGGCGGCCAGGAAATCGGCATGGCGACCGACATCACCGTCACTTCCGACATGGCGATCTTCGGCCAGGCCGGCCCCAAGCACGGCAGCGCGCCTGACGGCGGCTCGACCGACTTTCTGCCCTGGATGCTCAACATGGAAGACGCGATGTACAACTGCGTCTCCTGCGAGACCTGGAGCGCCTACAAGATGAAGACCAAGAACCTGGTGACCAAGGTGGTGCCTGTGCTCAGGAAAGACGGCGCCTGGGTGCGCAACCCGATGGTGCGCACCGACGCCTACGTCGATGATGGCGAACTGGTCTACGGCGAGGCGATTGCGGCAGACCAGGTCAAGGCCGCCAAGGAACTGATGGCACAGTGCACCACCGACTTCAGCCGGCTCGACGCGGCGGTAAACGAACTGCTCTGGAAGTTCACAAATTTGTTCCCGCACTGCCTCATCAAGTCGATCGACGGCATCCGCGGCAAGAAGAAATTCTTCTGGGACCAGTTCAAGCTCGCCAACCGCCACTGGCTGGCGGCCAACATGAACCACGAGGCCTATCTGGGCTTTAACGCTTTCGACGCAAAGAAGGCCACCGGCAAGGACGTGATCGACTTCATCAAGTACCGCCAGTTGGTAGCCGAAGGCGCGCTGTTCGACGACAAATTCGTCGAGCAGGTGCTGGCTAAACCGAAGGCGTGATCGACATTTTTCAGGAGACCTGATGGCCCATATCTATTCCTACGATGGGGTGATACCCGTCATCGATCCTAGCGCCTTTGTGCATCCGAGCGCGGTGGTGATCGGTGACGTCATCATCGGCGCCGGTGTCTATGTGGCGCCTTGCGCTTCGCTGCGCGGCGACCTCGGGCGCATCATCGTCGGCGCCGGCTCCAACATCCAGGACTCGGCCGTGGTGCACGGTTTTCCGGGCACCGACACAGTAATCGGGGAGAACGGCCATGTCGGCCACGGCGCTATCATCCACGCCTGCACGCTGCGGCGCAACGTGTTGGTTGGCATGAACGCGGTGGTGATGGATTTTGCCGAGATCGGCGAGTCCTCCATCATCTCGGCGTCGGCCTTTGTCGCGGCCAAGAGCGTGATTCCGCCGCGCAGCCTCGCGGTCGGTGTCCCGGCCAAGGTGGTGCGTACGCTGACGCAGGATGAAATGACCTGGAAGCTCCAGGCCACGGCCACATACCAGCAACTGTGCATCGACTCCAGGCGCTCCATGGTACCGTGCACCCCGCTGACCGCAGCAGAGCCGGACCGGCGCCGCTGCACCGCGCCCGATGTACTGCCCTTGTCCGAGTACAAGCGCCAGATCGAGGCCGGCCTTTCCACGCCGGCCACCTGAAACACCCAACGCGGGCTTCACTATGAACGACATCAAGACCTTTTTGTTGAACGACCACCGCCACTGCGACGACTTGTTTGCCGCCGTCGAGCAGGCGGTGGCGGCGGCGGACTGGGCGCGCGCGGCGAGCGCCTTTGCCAGCCTACACAGCGCCATGGAGCAGCATTTTGTTGCCGAGGAAGCGATCCTTTTTCCGGCTTTCGAGCAGAAGACCGGCATGACGCGCGGACCGACCGAGGTCATGCGCGTCGAGCACGACCAGATGCGTGAACTGCTGACGGCGGCGGCTCAGGCGTTGCAGGCGAGGGACGCCGATGATTACGCCGGCAATGCGGAAACGCTGCTGATCATGATGCAGCAGCACAACATGAAGGAAGAGCATGTGCTCTACCCGATGTGTGACGACCATCTGGCAGATCAGCGCGACGCGCTGATGCAGGGCATGGGACAGGCACTCAGTCAGGCCGTCGGCTACTGCGCATGAGCCATAGGCCAGTCGGCAAGGTGGTCGACGGGCACGGCCTGGTGCCGCCCGAACCCTTTGAACTGACCATGGCCGCGCTTGATGCAATCGACCCCAGTGAGTCCGTGCTGTTGCTGCTGCCGCGCGAACCGCATCCGCTGTTCCAGTTGCTGGAGCGCCAGGGTTTCCTGCACCGCACGCAGCGCACGCCCGAGGGCAACTATGAAATCCGAATCTGGCGGGCTGACTAGTACCAATGCAAGCTCTTTTGTCCTATGACGACGCGCCGCCGATCAGTGCGCCGCTGCGCTATTACCTGACGGCTCCGCTATTCGCCATGCTGGCAGGTGTGTTGATGCTGTACGCCGGGCCGGAGCTGTTTGAATCGCGCTGGACACCGGCGGCATTGGCATTCACCCATCTGCTCGCGGTTGGTTTCATGCTGCAGGCCATGCTGGGGTCTCTGCAGCAGCTGTTGCCAGTCGTGGTGGGTGCCAATCTGGCGCGGCCGCTGCAGGTCGCCGCCTGGGTGCACGTGGCGGTCACGATCGGCGCACTGTTTCTGGCGGCAGCGTTTCTGCTTGAAGCGCCGCTGTTGTTCGGTGCTGCCGTCGTCCTGCTGGGTGCCGGTGTGACGCTGTTTGTCGCGGCGGCGGCGCGCGCCCTGCGCGGCATGGCCGCGTCAAACCCAACTCTGGTCGGCTTGAAGGCCGGCATCTTCGGTTTGAGCGTGACCGTGGTCCTTGGCCTTGCGCTGGCTGTTGCGATTGGCTGGTCACTGGACTGGCCGCTGGCGCAGCTGACCGACCTTCATCTGGGCTGGGGCTTCATGGCCTGGAACGGCATTGTGCTGGCGGCAGTGGCGCTGGTGGTGGTTCCGATGTTCCAGATCACCCCCGAGTACCCGGCCTGGTTCGGGCGGCGTTTCGTGTCCGTCGCCCTGGGCGGCGTCCTGCTGTGGACGCTGGCTGATCTGGCCGGCTGGTCATGGGCAGTGCTGCCGTTGGCCGGCGCAACGCTGGCCTGCGGCGCGGTATTTTGCGGCGTAACCTTCAATGTCCTGCAGCGCAGCAAGCGAGCGAAGCACGACGCAACGCACCACTTCTGGAACCTGTCAATGTCATCCGGCCTGCTTGCCTGCGCGGTGTGGCTGACGGCGCAGGTGCTGCCGGCTGTGGGCGGATGGCCGCGCTGGCCGTTGCTGTTTGGTGCGCTGTTGCTGTTCGGCGGTTTTGTCTCGGTGACGATTGGCATGCTGTACAAGATCGTTCCGTTTTTGGTCTGGCTGCATCTGCAGAGCCGCAGCGCACGTCGGGTGGCGGCGCCGAACATGAAGAAGGTCTTGCCGCAGGTCCGCATCGACCGCCAGTTGCGCTCGCACCTTGCGTCGTGCGCGCTCTTGTTGCTTTCGGTCTTCTGGCCGGTCTGCTTTGTCTACCCGGCTGGAGTCGCGCTGATCGTCTCCAACGGCTGGTTGCTGCGCAACTTGCTCCATGCGACGGCCGTCTATCGAAACCATCTCATTACGATTGAGTCTGCCCAAGCGAAATCGAATCCGGAATAGGGTGTGCTCAGGGAGGTGCGTACGGTCTCAGTGACGCCGATAACGATTGATCAGCCAGACGGCGACACCCAGCAGCGCCAGTCCGAGCAGGAGCCAGACTTCCGCGTTTCTGATTTTGTCCATCAGCATCTCGGCCGCATGTCCAAAGGACCAGCCGATGCCAGCAATGATGCAGGCCCATAGCACGGCGCCGATGGCGTTGAGCAGGCCGAATCGGACTCTTGAAACAGCCGACATGCCGATCAGGACCGGCCCCGCGATGCGCAGGCCATAGGTGAAGCGCACGCCAATGATCACCGCCGTGTGGTAGCGCGCGATCAGGCGCTGCAACTGGTCGTTGTGTGCCGTCACCGATGGCCAGCGCGCCAGCACCAGTTGGCCGTGGCGACGCCCGAGCCAGAAGAAGAACTGGTCGCCGAGAAAGCCGGCAACGGCGGCGATGATGAGCACCGTACATAGGTTGAGGTAGCCACGATGCGCGGCGAAGCCGGCCAACAGCAGAATCGTTTCGCCTTCGAGCAGGCAGCCGATGATTAGCACCCAGTACCCATGTGATTCGATCAGTGATCCGAGGTCCATGGTGTGCCATGCTGGCGGCTACTGGCTCGTGAAGGCGTCGTGGCAGGCTTTGCAGGCATCACGGGCCGGGCCATAGGCGGCCTTGAGATTTTCCAGGTTGCCCGATTTTGCAGCGGTGGCCAGCTTGGCGACTTCGGCTTGCATGCGCTCGGCCAGGTCCTTGAATTTGGCCTGTTCTGACCAGACGGCTGGTTTGGCGTCGGTTGGTGCGCCCTTGTCCGTGCCCGGTCCAAAGGCCTGCCACGGCAGGGCGGACAGCATCCTGACCAGTTCAGCACTCTCGGCTGCGACCTTGGGATCAAAGGCAACGCGACCGTTGGCCATGCCGCCAATGGAGCCATAAAAGGCGCGCCCCTGCACCGTCATCACGCTCTGGCGGTACTTGATGGCAGACTCCGGCGTGCGGAACTGGGCATGGGCCGTCGCGGCCAAACCAGCAGTCAGGGTTGCAAGTGTCAACAAGACGAGCTTCTTCATCAAAATAATCCTTAATTTGGATGGACGTTAATCAAATCATTGCATGCGGGCTGCGAATCGTCTGCATCCCATGCCGGGATGCGTGCACGCAGGACAGCATTCAGCATGCAATTTACACTGGATCGCAATTCCTACCGCATTTGACGGTTCAATCGAGAAAGGGCTGATGGCATGAAGAAGGTTCGGATCTGGGACCTGCCCACACGCGTGTTTCACTGGATGCTGGCGATCTGCGTGACCGCTATGTTCATCACGGGAAAGATCGGCGGCGACGCCATGGTCTGGCATTTCAGAGCAGGTTACGCCGTGGCCGCCCTGCTGCTGTTTCGCTTGGTCTGGGGCGTGATTGGCGGACGCTGGTCGCGTTTTTCGGCGTTCGTGTATGGTCCGCGATCGATCATGGCTTACCTGCGCGGACAGAGTCCGACCGAACACGCGATCGGACATAACCCTCTCGGGGCCGTATCGATCTTCGCCATGCTGTTCTTTCTGCTGGCGCAGGTGAGCACCGGATTGTTCAGCGAGGACAAGGGTGAAGCCTTCGGACCGCTGAGCCTGTTCGTGTCGCGCGCCACCGTGCGCTGGGTGACGGGCTATCACAAAAATGTCGGACAAGTGGTGCTGATGCTGCTGGTGCTGTTGCACTTGGCGGCGGTCGCGGTCCACTACCTTGTCAAAAAGAACAATCTGGTCATGCCGATGATTGCTGGCGACAAGTTGTTGCACGATCAAGTACCGCCTTCCCGTGACAGTGCCGCCAATCGCCTTGCAGCGGCGATTGTGGTCGTGGCTTGTGCACTGCTGGTGCGCTGGATCGTCGGACTGGGTGCCGGCATGGAGAATGGGTGACTGCTTCCGCCAGTGCGCGAATCTCAGTCGCTGTATGCCCGAAGTGAGCGCGCCGGGTTTAGATTCTTCCGCGCGCGAAGCTGGAGCGCTGGCGTGCTGCCGGAACCGGCTTCTCCAGCAACCAGTCCTGTAATTCTAATTCGCATTAGAAACTGAATTTAATATCCAGTTCCAACAGGCAATCGACTTGACGACTTGCGGCTGCTGCTCCAGATGTCGCAAACCATCAACGAGTTGATCCTCTAGGGCATCCAG
>TBL_comb47_HYPODRAFT_10000319_pt1 | contig 63372 bp, 53 predicted proteins | sample TroBogypolimnion_40_FD_10682 | JGI IMG/M metagenome (IMG submission 10682)
CGCCGGCATCAGCCGCAGAGACGGTGATGTTGCCGGTTAGGGCATGACCGTTGACCTGGGTGGTGCTGGCTACGGCTCCGACATCAGAATATGAAAGCGCAATGTTAGCCGAGAGGGCTTTGCCGTTGACCTGGGTGGTGGAAGCGACGGCTCCGACAGTGGAGTAAGTTAGAACTAAGCTGTTGCTCAGAGCGGAACCGTTGATGCTGGTAGTGGAAGCGACGGCTCCTACATCGGAGTATGAGAGGGCGATGTCGGCTGAGAGAGCTTTGCCATTTACTTTGGTCGTGGAGGCAGCGGCACCGACATTGGAATAAGTGAAGACGGTGGTGCTGGACAGGGCTCCCACATCGGAATATGAAAGTGCAATATTTGATGACAGGGCCTTGCCGTTAACTTGGGTGGTGGAAGCGACAGCTCCGACGGTGGCGTAGGTTAGAACTAAGCTGTTGCTCAGAGCGGAACCGTTGATGCTGGTAGTGGAAGCGACGGCTCCTACATCGGAGTATGAAAGTGCGATATTTGATGACAGCGCTTTGCCATTGACCTGGGTCGTTGAGGCAGCGGCACCGACATTGGAATAAGTTAGAACAGTGGTGCCAATTCCACCACTGGTGGCATACAGGACTCCGCTCAGAGTGCCGATGGTCAGTTTGTTGGCAACAGTCAGTTCGGTGGTAGAAGCGCCACCCGCAATAGTAGTGACGCCAGTGGATGAACCGATGTTATTTAGAAAAGCTTGGCCGGTAACGGTCAGGTTGGTAGTGCTGGCATTAGCCAAGGTAGATTTACCGGAGATAGTCAAGGTGCCGGTGGCGGTAATGTTAGTAGCAGTCTCATTGCCGGCGATATAGGAATTGCCGTTGACTTCCAGCGCGTTGGAAGGAGTAGAAGTGCCAACACCAAAGAACCCGGTCGTCGTCAACGAAAGACCGCTGTTGAAAGTGGCCATCGCCCCACCGCTACCAGTCGAAGCGGCACTAATGCGCAACACGTCATAGCTTTCATCCTGCCAGATTTCAAAAGCTGAACCATTGGCGGAATAATAATCACCGGCCGGGAGATGATAGGAATTGAACATCAGGGCATTATCTGATTTGATCGAAATATTTCCACCCACATCAAGCGTTGATTTTGGACCACTAGTTCCAATCCCAACATTTCCGGTAAAAGAACTGGTGCCAGTAAACCACGATAGTCCGCCGACAGAAAGGTTGGTGGTGCTGGAATTGGTCATCGTCGTCTGACCTAGGATCGTAGTTAAACCAGTCGATGAACCAACGGAGTAAAGTCCAGCCAATGTTCCCAATTTTGATAAGGAAGTAGTGGCCGCCAAGCGAGTATCGAACAACGCGTTGGACCAGAATAAATTGGTACTACCCTGAACCAAGTTGTCGGTATTGATATTCAGAGTAGAGGTGGAGACTGTTCCGACCGAACCATTGGTTCCAAAGAGAAGGCCGGATAGGGTACCGATGGAAGCTGAACTGGAAACAACCAAATTAGAAGTCGAGGCGACGCCGGAAACCGTCAAGTTGGTAGTGCTGGCATTACCTAAATTGGTTTGGCCAGTAACAGTGAGCGCTCCGCCAAGTTTGGTATTACCAACAACTTCAAATTTCAAATTTTGTGACGAGGTCGCACTAGCCCCAATTACAATGGCATAACTACCAGCCAGCGATGGATACCCGATCAGCTGACTAGTTGAAGTCGCCCACCAAGATCCGCCGCCTCCGCCTCCGGCCGGCCAAGTGGTCATATAAGTACCGCCCAAAGTAATTCCATTTGCGGTCAGATTGTTGGTCGAGATATTGCCATTAGTTGCCAAATCTCCAGAGAAAAATCCGGAACCGGCAACTTCAAGTTTGTTCGACGGAGACGATGTTCCCAATCCAAGATTTCCCGATATATAAGCATTGTTTAAAACAGAGAGATCGGTCGCCGAAGCAGAAGCGAATACAGAGTGACCCGTAACGATGATCGCATTGGAAAAAGAAGCATCCCCGCCAATAGAAAAATTATGTGAAATCGTAGAAGTGCCCAAGCCAGAAACATTAAGTAAACCAGAAAGATTGGTATTTCCACTGATCAATAGATCATGCCCGACAGACAGATTGGAAGAAATCGTAGAAGTGCCAGTACCGGAAGAAACATTTAGCAATCCGCCGATATCCGCCGTAGTTGAAACGACCAAGGCTGAAGTACTGGCCAGCCCGGAATTATTCACGGAGAAAATCGAATTGCCATTTCTCTGCAGATCGATCAGGGAACCGGCTCCGGTTTGATTGACCGTCAACACGGCGCTCGCCGAACTGGTGGCAATGATCGAAGTCGTATCGGTGCGCGCGAACTGAGTGGATTCGAGGTTGTCGAGCTTATCAGCCTCCATCGCCGCCGGCACGGTGCCAAGCGTTTTGCGCGGAGTCATCTCTCCGTCCCAGATCGCCACCGCTCCCGTCCCGCCAATATTAACGCCGAGGTAAAGATTTTGATTCCAATCGATCGTCGTGATCGGAGTCACTTCGCCCAGCATTACGCTAAACAATCCGCTGGTAACCGCGACACGATTCCCGCCGGTCCGATCTTCCGTCCACAAAACATTACCGGAAGCGTCGTAGATCTTAAATTCAATATTGTAATTTCCATTCGAGACCGACACCCCCCGGCTGTCGGAAAGTTTGCCCTGATAGTTGATCTGCTTCGTGAAAGAAGACGCCAAAATCGCCTGACCGGAAACGACAAAAAGCGATATAAGCAATATCACTGAACAGGCCTTGCCCAATCGGAATTTAAGCTTATGAAATAAGGATATTTGGGGCATTAAACTTTCTGGTTTAACTGCTCTAAATTATAACATTTTCCCGAAGTGTTTCGGCTCCATTAAGATGGATAAATGGGGATATCTCAAACAACCATTTATCCACAGCAAAAGTCTTGCAAAACGTCTTTATTCTTTGCTAAAAATTTCTTAAAAAAACAATTTTTGTCTGTTTTAGCCAAAAAAAATAACCCCGTCGCGTTTGGCAACGGGGTTATTTTTTATGATATATCTATGTGACCAATACTCTAACTAACTCCAATGAAACAGTAAGGATAGCAAAGACAAAAAGGACTGCGAGCAATAGCTTGTTCATACCCGACGTCGACTAAATATTATTTCTTCGACGAAGAAGCTGTCCCCTTTTCCGCCGCTGGCTGACCGGCTGGCTGACTATTGTTAAAGTAAACCGGACCCACGTTTACTAAGATATTGCGCGATGGACTGTAGATTATCGCCTTCTGAGATTTAGGGTAAACCAGCAACTTATCCCCATTGAGCGACCCGGTGTAAAAAGTCTGTTCGGCCGTTAATTTCTTAGCGTCCAAAATTGTCGCAACGGTCGGTGTTTCATTCGGCAAAATAATAAATTTACTTACACTGGAAACAGTAGCCTGCACCTCTTTAACCGCGGCTGCTTGAGCCGCCGGATCAACCGGAGCTTGAGTCTGAGCAGTAGCCGCCGATTGATCTTGTCCGGCCACACTAGACGATCCCTTGAAATACTTCCACGCCAGGAAACCGGCAACGACCAAAACAACGATAACCCCCACCCACAAAACCAACTTCCCTCCTTTTTTACCAGCCAAATCTTTTTTATTTTCTGACATAAACCGATTAGATTAATTTATAAAAGGCTATTAATTTTATTACATATCTAATATATTTGGAATAACAAACTGTGGATAACTAATTAATTACTGATAAAGGATAAACCGATCAAAATGATTATGGCGGGCCACAGAAGGTTCCAGCCAATCGGAAAACCCGGGAACAAGGCGTTGAAAAAAGCCACAACTCCGATCACCACAATTAGAAGCCCGAGCAAACTGCGCCGGCCGGAGCGTCCGCGCGTATCGGCGGCCAATTCAGAGCGCAGTTGTTTGGCGCCAGTTTTGATTCGCATCGCCGCGTCGTGGACATTCAGATTTTTCCTGGTTATTTCCCCACCTTCCGGATCAAGCGGCATAAGCAGGGCCAAAGCCAGGTACAAGGCAAAACCGATTGCTCCAGTAATCCCCAGAAAGATGAAGACCACTCGGACCCACAATGACTCAATATTGTAGTAGTCGGCAATCCCGCCACACACACCAAATACGATCCGATCGTTTCGGGAACGGTAAACCTTGCGCGATCCGCGCTCAAACGGCTGTTTCTGGTCGTCTTCCATAGCTATAGCCTGATTATACTACAAGCGTTAGAATGGGCAAAAACCCCAATTTTTAAAGCTCAAATTTTGACCTTCTCCCCGCACCAAGGACAGAACCAAGCCTTTTTCGCGATGGGAGCATCGCCAATGCTCCACCACTTTTTACATAGGGCGCAATTAAAGTGCGAGATCTTCTCGATCGAGCGCTTTGTCTTGCCCACTACATTATTGTCGTTATTGATCTTGGGCATCTATAAATAATTAAATTTGTTATCCCCTACTCTCCGTCAATTTGCGATGTTCAGCCGTGTTCAATAGCCCGCAATGTTTCCATTTCTTACCCGAACCGCACGGACAAGGGTCATTGCGTCCAACTTTATTTAATTGTCCCGCTTCTATATGCCGATCAGACGTTAGCGAAGCGGCGCCTTCATGCACTTCTTCCAATTGCACGTTCTCTTCGGCCGGTCCGGCCGCTGAGCTATTTTCAATTGTATTCAATACATCGTTATAGACCGAGCTTTCCAAAGTACGAAACAGATTCAGCCCTTCCTTTTTGAATTCCACCAATGGGTCGCGCTGGCCGTAAGCACGCAGGCGAACCGAACCGCGCATATAGTCCAGGGCTTCCAAATGATCCACCCAATACATATCCGCAACCTGAAGAATCACCTTCCGCGCCATGTCGTAAAAAATCTCACTTCCTAATTCGGTTTTTTTCTTGGCGATCATCTCGACCGTCTTAGACCTTTCTTCTGGATCAACAATCAATGTCTCGATCGCGCGATTTAAATATTCGTCGATCTCCGCTTCCCCGCCAAACAGCACTTTGCGCCGACGCTCGTAGATAGTCTGACGCTGATGATTCATCACATCGTCGTATTCCAACAGGTGCTTGCGCATATCGAAGTTCAAGCCTTCGATCTTGGTCTGCGCGCTTTCGATCGCGCGTGACACCATTCGATTCTCGATCGGTTCATCTTCAGGAATGCCCAGCTTGCCCATCATGGTCTTTACTCCCGATGACGCGAACACACGCATCAAGGTATCTTCCATCGAAACATAAAATTGCGTCTGACCGGGATCACCCTGGCGTCCGGCTCGCCCGCGCAACTGATTGTCGATACGCCTGGCTTCGTGCCTTTCGGTACCGACCACAAATAATCCACCCAGATCACAGATCGCTTGGTGCTCTTCTGGTGTGGCCAGTGGTCCACCCAATTTAATGTCGACACCGCGACCAGCCATGTTTGTCGCCAACACTACTCCGCCAGTCTTGCCGGCCGCCGCAATGATCGCCCCTTCTTGTTCATGGTTTTTAGCATTTAAAATTTCGTGAGGAATCCCCGCCTTCTTAAAATAAGCCGAGAGAAGTTCATTTTTTTCGATCGAGGCCGTTCCTACCAACACTGGCTGGCCGGCATCATGAAGTTCTTTTACCTTACGAGCCAAGGCCAAAAACTTTCCATTTTCAGTTTGAAACACCAGATCATTTAAATCCTTACGAGCCGAAATCCTATTGGTCGGAATAGAAACAACTGGCAAAGTATAAACCTTCAGAAATTCTTCAGCAGAAGTTTGTGCCGTTCCAGTCATCCCACCTAATTTTTTATACAAACGGAAATAGTTCTGCAGAGTGATTGTCGCGAAAGTGCGTGACTCTTCTTTCACTTCCACGTTCTCTTTGGCCTCGATTGCTTGATGCAAGCCTTCCGACCAGCGTCGGCCGGGCTGCAGGCGTCCAGTAAACTCGTCAACAATAATCACTTCGCCATTCTTGACGACATAATCCTTATCCAGCTCAAAGAGAGCCTTGGCTCTAACGGCCGTTTCCAGATGGTGGACATACTTGATTCCCTTTTCTGAATAAATATCACCCACCCCAAGTAATTTTTCCGCCTTAGTAATTCCTTCATCGGTCAAAGAGATTGCTTTTTGTTTTTCATCGACGGTGTAGTCGGTTTCTTTATCCAATTTAACAGCCAAGTCGGCGAAGGTACGGTAAAGATCTTCCGACTTAGCCGTCGGAGCGGAAATGATCAATGGAGTACGCGCTTCGTCGATCAAGATCGAGTCTACTTCGTCGATGATCGCATAATGAAACTTGCCGTCGGAACCAAAAGGTTGAACAACATCATTCGTATTGTAAGCGATGTTGTCGCGCAAATAATCAAAACCAAACTCATTGTTGGTACCGTAAGTAATGTCGGCGCGATAAGCTTCTGCGCGCGTGGCCGGACGCAAAAATTCATACATCACGCGAAATGATCCTTCCTTGTCGCGCTCTTCATCAAGCTCTTTATTAACTTGCGCTGGATCGTATAAATATGAAACTTGATTATTCAAGACACCAACAGACAGACCCAAGAAAGCGTAAACTTGTCCCATCCAAACCGCATCGCGGCGAGCCAAGTAATCGTTCACAGTTACCACGTGCACGCCTCCACCTTCCAGCGCATTCAAATAGGCCGGCAAAGTGGCCACCTGAGTTTTTCCTTCTCCCGTTTTCATCTCGGCGATCCGTCCTTCATGCAGAGTAATTCCACCGATCAATTGGACATCGTAGTGACGCTGACCCAGTGTGCGCTTAGCGGCTTCACGGACCACCGCAAAAGCCTCCGGCAGGAGGTCATCCAGCTTGGCGCCGTCGCTTAAGCGTTGTTTGAACTCGACGGTCTTCTCCCGTAATTGATCGTCGGACAGAGCCGAAATTACCGGCTCCAAGTCGTTGATCTTGCCCACCAAGGGCTTTATTTGGGCCAAATATCGTTCATTATCACCGCCGAATAGCTTACTGAAAAGGGGTATTGACATGGCAGTAGAATATCATAAAATATTGAATTTTTCAAACAAAGACCTCGATTCTATGGCAGCGAAAGCCGCAGGTTTCTAGCTGAAAATTATTAGGAATGAGTAAGTTTAGGTAGTTACTCCTTCAAGCGCCCGACAATTTGCAGCCGAAATCTGAACCTCATGCCCAGAAAAAAATCCCCGAGCGGGGATTTTTTTGGAAGACTATTTCTTCTTCTTAGCAGCCTTCTTTACAGTCTTCTTCGCCTTCTTTGCAGCTTTCTTCTTAGCCATAGTATTTTTTGCGCGCTTATTTTCTAAAAGATGTAGGATAACAACCCGACCTTTTCGCGAAAAATTATTTGTATCGCGAAAAATATTTTTTTGTTATCACTCTTAACGTTAATTATCATCTAAATTAAAAATCATTACAATATTTTTTTGCATAAAAGTGTGGATAACTTTTTAAAAATTTAAAAATAATTTTATGTTAATAAAAATTCTTTTTGTAATTTTTAAAAATTAAAACTTTTTTAAAAATATATTTAATAGGTTTTAGAAATAAAAAAATAAAAACCGCCGAAGCGGTTTTTATTTTACTAGCATCCGAACGTGGCTGGCGGCGGCTAGACTCCAAAAGTAAATATCTTATGTGAGTGCGGACGCCAGCCGCGTCCGGACACTCATAAAGTATTATAGCAGAAACTATAACCGTCGTAAAAACACAAAAGCCGCGGTTAGGCGGCCTTTGTGAGATATTTACTTTTTGGAATCCTCCCCTATCAGTAATGACGGGGAACACTCACGGCATCAGTATACCAAAACCTAGCCAAAAGTCAAGGAGTGGATAATGTTCCTTAACTATTTGATCTGCCCCAGCTCTATCGACTTAATGATCGCACCGCCTTGCGATGCAAAAGTCTGATCTTTGGCAATATATTTTTGGACCACCTCGATCGCTTTCGCGGGATTGCCGGCATAGTAGTAAGCCCCCGCCAAAGAAATGTTGGTCTGTTTGTCATTCGGATTGGCCGCATACCGAGCCTGCCAGATCTGCAAGACTTTGCCGTACTGTTTGGTATTGAGATAGTAAGTCAAGAAACGGTCGTCATTTGTATACTGGATCGGATCGGTCCCCAGGATCTGATCGGCCAACTGAGTATTACCCACATAAAGAGCAGCCAAGGCATATAATCGATGTGCGTCGGCATAAGACGTATCTTCTTCGTAGGCTTGCTTGAACAGATCAAGCCCCTTATCTTTTTGCCCGACGTTAATATATTCCGAACCCAGCTCGATCAGGATCATTTGTTTTTTGGGCGCCAACTGTCTGGCCTTCTCCAGTTCAGTGATCGCCTGATCGGCTGATCCGATCTGAGTCAAAAACGAACCATAGAACAAATGTTCGCGCGCGTTATTATTATCAGAGGCAAACTCCTTCGTCATTTCGTTTGTCACCAGGTTTAGGTACTGACTCTTTATATCATTGCTGACATTTTGATCCTGCAAGATACCCTGAGACACGCTCATCAATTGTTCGCGCGCTTCGGTCAAGCCCATCACCTCGCTGTGACTGAAAATCTGTTTGAAATCTGCCAAGGGCGCGGCCGTATCAGTTTGAGGCGAGATCGCCCGGATCAAAGTGGTAGAGACATTTATTCCCCGCACATTGAAGTAATAAACGGAGAAGACCGTTGCTCCGATCGCCACCAGCACCACCACCGGCAACCAGGCTCCATCTTCAGTCGAAGCTTTTGCGGACTGATGGACTTCCACGGTCTCCTCGCTAGCCCAGGAAAAATGGATCAGGCCGAGAATAATATAGAACATAATAATGCTCACCAAATTGTCGAACACGGTCAAATTTTGGAAGAAATAAGCAACCAGCAACGCGCCTAAAATAACTCGCGACCAGAGATCCTGTTCCGAAGTTCCGCCCTTTGAACGCCACAAATAGTAGACGGCGGCGATAAAGATTGCCAGGTAAGACAGCAATCCCAAGAGGCCGGCATTGATCAGGTTGTCCAGCACAATATTATGCGACCGGTCGAACCAGGGCTCCTGGCTATACATATTGGGCGTGTAATATTTTTGGAAAACCAGCGGATAATTCTCCGGACCCCAACCCAAGATCGGGTGTTCCTTGAATCCTTCAAAGCTCATCGTCCAGATCTGCTTGCGCGCCAAGATCGAGGGATCATTCCATGACAGGGTGGCAAAACGCGACAGAACCTGATTCTCTTTGATCACCGGGGTATTCCGGACGCCGATAAAAATAATAATCAAGGCAACGATCGCCACCAAGGCCGATAGCGTTGCTTTGCGAACCGGACCCTGTTTGCGCCAGGCCGCAAAAATAAGGATGAGCACCACCCCGCCGATGAGTCCCAAAAGCGCTCCGCGCGTAGCGGTGTAATACAAAATGATCGTTTCAAGAAAAGCAATGACTCCGTATATCCATTTGGCGATCTTGTTCCGAGAAGTGATCAGCAAATAAACGGCGACAAAGATCGAGAACAGCATATAGACTGCCAAGTAAGCCGAATTTCCCAGGGTCGCGTCCAAGCGCGATCCGCTCTGATGAATTTCCGCTTTGCCGGCCAATTGCAACAAAGCGATCCAAGAAGTAATCACGCTCACCCCCAAGCTGGTTTTCAACAACCAGCGCCAGGTTTCCTTTGTCTTAACCACAGACACCAAGACCAGGAAGAATAAAAAGTTATGAATATAGGCGATCAGTCCTTCCATTCGTTCAAAGTTGGACCAGAAACTGCGGATCGGATTCTGACCGAAGACGGTCGCCAAGGTGGCAATTCCCAAATAGGCCAAGAGGGACCACAAGATCCAGGAGCTTTTCGGCCGAGCCGTTTTATCGCGATAAGCCAAAATCAGCCAGAGGCCGGCGACGATCTCCACCAGGATCCGGAAAAAGAAGTTCTTGCCGGTAATAAACGGAAAGAACAGCGACAGGGAGATAAAGGAATTCGGCGTCACGATCAACGGCGTCAAAGTAATGGCGAACAATCCCCCATAGATAACCCAGCGTAGAATCTTATTAAAACTCATATATATAGTATATGTTTGAACTTACTTATTAATAGAATACTAACTTGTCCTAAATATACCATAAAACCTTTATTTATCCAGACTATCTTGCATTATTCTTTTATAATGACTTTTCCGTAAAATGACGAGGACTGGCCAAATTGGATATCTATGATATAATTTCCACATATCAATTTTAGCGTTTAGGGTTCAAAAAACATGAAAAAAGCGTTAATTACAGGGATTACCGGCCAAGATGGATCGTATCTCGCCGAGCTTTTACTCGAAAAAGGGTACGAGGTCCACGGCATTATCCGGCGCTCCTCTACTTTCAATACTTCCCGTATCGATCATATTTACCAGGATCCGCACGAACGCGGACGTCGGTTGTTTTTGCATTACGGCGATCTGACCGACTCCAGCAACATCTCTCGCCTAATTGAGAAGATCAAGCCGGATGAAATCTACAACTTGGGCGCGCAAAGTCACGTCCGGGTCAGTTTCGATATTCCGGAATATACCAGCGACACCACCGGACTGGGCGTGATCCGTTTGCTCGACGCTATTCGCGACTCTGGCATTAAAACAAAATTCTATCAGGCCTCGTCTTCGGAAATGTTCGGCAAGGTCCAAGAAGTTCCTCAAAAAGAAACTACGCCGTTCTATCCCCGCTCGCCTTACGGGTGCGCCAAAGTCTATGGCTACTGGATCACCGTGAACTATCGCGAAAGCTACGGTCTGTTCGCCTGCAACGGCATTCTATTTAATCACGAAAGTCCGCGCCGGGGCGAAACCTTTGTTACCCGCAAGATCACCAAAGGCTTGGCCCGGATTAAATTAGGCAAAGAGGAAAAGATCTTCTTGGGCAACCTGGATGCCAAACGCGACTGGGGTTATGCCAAAGATTATGTCGAGGGAATGTGGCGGATGTTGCAAGCCGACAAGCCGGATGATTATATTCTAGCCACCGGAGAAACCCATTCCGTGCGTGAATTTGTCGAAGAGACGGCCAGGTACCTGGACTTTGATCTCGTCTGGAAAGGCAAGGGCATCAATGAAAAAGGCATCGACAAAAAAAGCGGAAAAACGATCATCGAGATTGATCCGAAATATTTCCGCCCGGCCGAAGTGGATATGCTGATCGGCGATCCGTCCAAAGCCAAAAAGAAACTGGACTGGAAACCGACCACCAAATTCAAGGACCTGGTCAAATTGATGGCCGAGGTGGACTACGAGGAAGAAGCGACCAAGTTAAATCAATAAAATGGAGAAAGATGCCAAAATCTATATCGCCGGACATCGCGGACTGGTAGGTTCCGCGCTTGTTCGCCGGCTGGAAGCCGACGGGCATGCCAACATTATTGTCCGAACACACAATGAACTCGATCTGCTCAACCAGCAAGCGGTGAATGATTTTTTTGCGTCGGAAAAACCGGACTATGTTTTCTTAGCCGCCGCCAAGGTAGGCGGGATCGTAGCCAACAATACTTTTCCGGCCCAGTTCATCTACGAAAACCTGCAGATCGAATCCAATGTAATTGAAAGCGCCCGCCAGCATGGAGTCAAAAAATTACTGTTTTTAGGCTCATCCTGCATCTATCCCAAAATGGCCCCTCAGCCGATGAAAGAAGAATATCTGCTAACCGGTCCGCTGGAACCGACCAACGAAGCCTACGCCTTGGCCAAGATTGCCGGTCTCAAAATGTGCCGATTCTACAACCAACAGCACGGAACCAAATTCATTTCGGTCATGCCAACCAATCTCTATGGGATCAAAGACAATTTTCACCCTGAACATTCCCACGTCTTGCCGGCACTGATCCGCAAAATCCACGAGGCCAAAATAAACAAGGCGCCGACAGTGGAAGCTTGGGGCACCGGCAGTCCGATGCGCGAATTTTTGCACGTCGACGACCTGGCCGACGCCTGTGTTTTTCTGATGAACAATTACGAAGACGATGATTTTGTGAATATCGGCACCGAAGAAGAAATTTCTATCAAAGACCTCTACGAGCTCGTTAAGAGCATCGTCGGCTATGAAGGCGCAATTGTTTGGGACTCGTCAAAACCCGACGGCACCCCGCGCAAACTGCTCGACGTCTCCCGCCTGCACAATCTGGGCTGGCGCCATAAAACCGATCTACCGGAAGGCATTCGCCAAACCTACGAGTGGTATAAATCTCAGATCTAGGCTATTCTTTTAGAGCCAGCTGACCTATGGATACCAATTCCCTCACTTACAAAACCTTAAAAAACGTCACTTACCGTTTTTTGTCTTTCACGTGGCCGATGATCTTCTCGATCTTGATCACCCCGATCATCGTTCTCAAACTGGGCGCCAAAGATTACGGTATTTATATCTTCATTAGCACAGTCACCAGTCTGCTCGGACTCTTGGATCTCGGCGTATCTTATGCCGTCGTCAAATACCTGGCCGAATATCACGCCCAGGCCGATACGGAAAAAACCAAACGGCTGATCTACTCGGCCAACAGTCTTTTCTTGCTTGTCGGAGTGGCCGGCTTCCTAGCCACTGTCGGACTGTATTTTGGCGGAGCAAAACTATTTGCCAGCCGGCTGGCCGGACAGCAATATTTAATGATCCTGTTTCTTCTGGCTGGCGGAGGTTTTTTGCTGAACTCCTTGAACCAGTTGTATGCCTTGGTCCCCGATGCTATCCAACGTTTTGATATCTCCTCCAAATTAAATATCGTTTACTTGACCTTATCATCTTTGGGCAACCTGGTCCTGGTGCTTCTCGGTTACCGGTTGATCTCCATCTTTGTCTTTCAACTGCTCCTGACCTTTATCTTCTTTTTCATCCGCCGGTATTATGCCGTAGCTATTCTGCCGATCGCCAAGTACCGCCTGAACTGGAACCGGGAAGAGATCAAACGTTGTTACCGTTTCGGCCTGGCCACCGTGATCAATAACACGGCCAGTACTTCGCTCGCTTACTTGGACAGGCTGATCATTCCGATCTTCATCGGCCCGGCCCAGCTCACTTACTACAGTCTTCCCGGCAACGTGGCCGCCCGCATCCCGGGGGTAACCGACAACCTGTCCGGTATCATCTTCCCCGTTTCAGCCGGAATGGCCGGCACGGGAGACAAAGAACGGATCAATCGTTTTTACATCCGTTCGGTCCGCCTTATCACTCTGCTAGCTTCCGCCATCTCGCTGTCGGTCATTTTCCTCTCGCACCAAATACTCCAATACTGGCTCAATGCCGATTTTGCCAACCGCTCGACCGGAGTTCTGATCATTCTCACCTTAACCAATCTTACGATCGCCCTGCTTTCTCCGATCACCGCCTTTTTCTTCGGACTGGGCAAGCTGAAATTTTCCACCGCTCTTTCGCTGGTAATGGCGATGTTGAATGCCCTCTTTTTGTTTGTTCTTCTGCCCCGCTACGGAATTATGGGTGCCGCCTGGGCTTACCTGCTTTCGGTCTTGCCGATCTTCTATATGATCTACTTCATCGAACAGAAATATCTGAAGTTGCCCGGTCGCGGCCGCTATCATACCAGAACAATCGCGCAGATCGGGATAACCGCCCTGGTCTTCTTCTTCATCGTCAAGTTTTTGATCACCCCGATTATTTTCAATTTCGTCACTCTGGCCGTGGGCGGACCGCTGGCGGTAATAATCTTTATCGCTCTGTTCTGGTTATTCGGATTCCTGCCCAATGAAGATCGCAATGATATGAAACGATTCCTGCATTTGATCGGACAAAGATTCAGTCCGCCGAAGAAAAAGGAAGCGCTGCATTAAAATTTATTTGCAATAATTACAAATTTAATCAGGATATGAAAAACAACAATCTCTTTGAAAAATCAGCGGCAGTATTTAAAAAAGACGGCCTTGGCGGATTTTTTCGCAAATTCAAAAGTTATCTGACCCGCGAACTTAATCCCTTGACCGCCCGCCTTGAACCGCTTTTTTACTGGTACGCCAAAAAAAAGATCGCGCGGACAACCAATAAAAAATTCTCGGCCGAAACGGCTGCCGGTTTTCTTTTTGACGGATCCGGCCATTTTATTACTCCCAAACAAGTCCGTTCCGAGATCACCAGCTTGGCCAAAGTAGTGGAAGAACTGGAACCGAAAGTGGTGGTGGAGATCGGTACGGCGCGTGGCGGAACCCTTTTCCTTTGGTCGCGTCTGGCCAGACCGGATGCTTCGATCATCAGTATCGATCTGCCGTGGGAGGTGCGGGGCGGATATCCGCCCAATCGGAAATCACTATATGAAAAATTTGCCGGGCCGGCGCAAACATTAACCTTGGCCCGCGCCGATTCTCATCTGCCGGAAACTTTTGCCGAGCTGACCAACCGTCTGGCAGGACAAAAAATTGATTTTCTTTTTATCGATGGCGATCACACCTACGAAGGCGTTAAAAAAGATTACGAACAATACTCCCCGCTCGTCCGACCGGGCGGAGCCCTGGCTTTTCATGATGTCGCTTGGAATGCACCGGGATGTGCCTGCGAAGTCTATCGTTTTTGGGACGAAGTGAAGATCGGAAAAAACTATCGCGAACTGATCGAAGACCCCAACCAAGGTTGGGGCGGGATCGGCGTGATCTACGTCTAATTTATTTACCCCAACAACCCCTGCCACAGCGAAGCATGCGTTTCGCTGGTCATTACGGCATCAGGAATGAAGCCGAGCTCTTTCATTTTCTCAATATAAGCAGGAATATCTTCCGGCCGACCCCAGCAATGCGGGCAAACCAGGCAGGTTTTAAACTGTTTAAGTTTTTCTATTGAGGCAGTATCGAGCGGTAAGACGGTATTTACATCGATCCAGACCCAATCCAGCAATGGTTTTCCCTCCTCGGCCTGGGCCAAGACCGCTTCGATCGGTTCGGCTTCACTATAACGAACGGCGATCGAACGGACGCCTTTCCCGCGCGTCGCTTTGTAAAGATAGGGAAATTCTACGTCCAAGAGAAAATACCGCTCCGGCCCCAAACCGTATTTCGTCGCCAGGTCGATGATCCGCTGTTCGTAACCGGCTTCTTTGGTGTTGAAAATAATAAAAGGCAGATTGCGCTCCGCGAACACCCGAAGATAATCTTCCAGTTCGTCATAATCCTTGCCCGATTCGAGTGGTTCGTGATTTAACAAAAGCCGATCACGATCGCCCCTGATATCGATCTCCACGCCGTAATTATCCGGAACGGTCCGCAGATGTTCGATCCTATTGACGCGATGCAGAATAATGTTCATGCTTTCCATGCTAACACGATTGCACGGCAACGGCAAAAGTGCTACGATTTGGAAGTTTTTACCATTACCCCTTCTCCGATATTTCCATGAAAATCATCATTCCGATGTCAGGAATCGGCCAGCGTTTCCTGTCCGCCGGATATCAAAAACCCAAACCGCTCATTGAGATCAATGGCCGGCCAATGATCGAATATGTCGTCTCAATGTTCCCCGGGAACCATGAGTTTGTTTTTATTTGCAATCGCCAACATCTCGAGGAGACCAATATGAGAGAGGTTTTAAATCGGATCAAACCGAACGGCAAAATTATTTCCGTCGAACCTCACAAAAAAGGACCGATCTTTTCGATCGTCCAAGCCGAAGACGAGATCAAAGATGACGAAGGGGTGCTGGTCAGTTATTGCGACCTGTATATGGATTGGGATTTTGACGCTTTTCAAAACGAAATGAGGAGCGGAAAATGGCACGGCGCAATTCCCTCGATCACCGGCTTCCACCCCAATCTGATCCATCAAAAATTATTTGCCGGCGTGCTGACAGATGGAAACGGACGGATGTTGGACATCCAAGAAAAACATAGCTTTACCGAAAATATGATGGACTCCCATCACTCCACCGGCGTTTATTATTTTAGCCGTGGCGCCGATCTAAAACGCTATGCGCACGAACTGATCGACACCGATACCAACATCAAGGGCGAGTTTTATGCCAGCATGCCGTACTATTTATATAAGCGCGATGGCCGGCCCGTTTTTGTGCCGGAAGTTGAGCGATTCATCGCCTTGGGTACTCCGGAAGATCTAGAGGAATTCGAAGCCTGGTCGCGTCTAATTCTAGGGTCGGCAAAACAAACGACCGGTACCCCCGCCGAACGTGAAGTTTTAATTACTATTCCCTATCCCGAAGGATCTCCAGAATATGAGCAATCGCGAAATTACTGGCTGGATTATTTTGCCAAACACGAAGTCTCTGAGCAATCCAGTGTGTCCACCATCGAACCAGCCGTCGCCCCCATAAACAACTAGTTACTGTCATCTTCGCTCCAAGGTTGGGATCATTCTTAATCCTTAATTCTTAATCCTTAATCTTTTATCATGGCCAATATTATTCCAATGGCAGGCTTAGGTTCGCGATTTGCGGATGCCGGCTATCTTCTGCCCAAACCGCTTATCTCCGTTTCCGGAGAGCCGATGATCTTGCGCGCGGTCGCCGGAATGCCGGCGTCGGACAAATGGATCTTTATCGTCCGACAGGAACATATCGACGAGTATCAGATCGACAAGTTGCTGACGGATAAAATTCCGGGAGCGATCATTATCCCGGTCGCCCAAACGACCGAAGGCCAGGCCTCCACCATTATGCTTGCCATGCCATATCTAAAGCCCGAAGAAGAGGTTTTTATTTCTGCCTGTGATAACACTTTTGTTTACGACCGGGAGCGCTATGAAGCTCTCAAGTCCGATCGGGCCATCGACTCGATCGTCTGGACTTTCACCGAACGCGAATCACTGCGGGAAAGCCCAAAATCATACGGCTGGACCAAACTGGAGAATGACGGACGGACGATTGCCGATATGTCGGTCAAAATTCCGATCTCAGACGATCCATATTATGATCATGCGGTAGTGGCCAGCTTTTATTTCCGTCGGGCGGAAGATCTAAAAAAAGCTTACGAACTGATGGTGAAAGAAAATTACCGGATCAATAACGAATTCTACGCCGACTCCCTGCCGATCTTTATGAACAAACTCGGAAAAAAGAGCGTCATTTTTGACGTCGACCTGTGCATTCTTTGGGGCCGGCCGGCTGAACTCGATGCTTATGATCAAATGGAATCCCAATTCCGGCAGGCTCCGGACAAATTGGACAAATCGTGGAAAACTTATTTCCAAAAGCTAGATTCTCTTTTCTAATACGATTTGCCGTTGCATCGCAAAAATAGACGGCAAACTTTTGACCAACAGACTGTCTAACCATTTAACCAAACGAAGAACGAGCCGGGGCAAGGGAATAAAAAAGGTTTTGGCCACTACTCCGCCGGAGTTCAAGAACATCAAGAATTCGGAGTGATCGGCTTCCACCACTTTAAAATAATCAATCTGGCGCTCAAAATTACTCAGATCGTCGAACAATAAATTGACAATGGCGCAATTGGCGGACCAGAGGTCATCATGATCGGTGCAAATAACCGATTCATTAAACACGGGAGCGGAAAAATCATAGCCTTCGTGCTTCATTGCGTGCAGAGCGAGACGCATAAAAAAAGAGGCATTGACATCCTGGATCAACAGCCGTCCGCCCGGTTTCAAGATCCTCTGCATTTCCTGAAAAAACTTTTTAGGCCGGGCCACGTGGTGGATCATATTGCTGGCAATCACAAAATCAAACTCCCCGTCCTTAAACGGGGTCGAGAGAGCGTCAACATTCGGAACATCCAACCAGGGATAATCGGCAAAGTCGGTGAGCAAGAGCGTCCCTTCGATAAATTCTTTGGCCACGCCAGTACCGCAACCAACCTCGATCCCGCAATCTCCGGCACTTATAAACCGGTTCATCCACCGGTACCTTTCCCCCAGCAAGAAACGCAGGTTATTATTCTTACCGGTAAAAAAATAGGTCCTGGCCGACAGAACATCTCCCTCGTTCCTCATCCGATTTTCTCCGTGCTCAGGTTTGAAAAGTTTAGTTAAAAATATCATTTGTTTTAATTGCCGTACTATTGTATCACATTCCTTAATTTCGTCATTTTTGCTAAGATAAGCCAATGGACAAACTGACCAACACGAAAGAGATGAGAAAATTTATCGTCGTCGGCCTGGGCAGTACGATGGTCAACTACACCATCTTTTTCGTCTTTTTCAAAATACTCTCATTTTACTACCTGCTCGCCAGCGGGGCCGGCTTCCTGACCGGGCTATTTTTCAGTTATACCTTCAATCGCTTGTGGACCTTCGAATCGCAGAACGAAAAAAAGTTTAGGGAATTTATTCTTTACGCCTCGGTCTGTCTTGTCTCGCTAGCGGTATCCTTGTTGGCGCTCGAATTCCAGGTCGCATTTTTGCATATCGATCCCCTCCTAGCCAATATTGTCTCAATCGGCATTTCCGCTGTCCTGAATTTTATCGGCTTGAAGATCTTTGTCTTTAAGATTCAAATAATCCCATAAAAATGGTCTTCTTTTTTTATACCTTATTTCTAACTATCTCACTGTCTTTTCTTTCGGTTGCCATCGGATACGCCTTCCTTTCCCGCCTCAGCTTTTGGTCCGGAGCCAGGGATAATGTCTATTTCCGCGCCGGCTTGAGCTTTTTTACCGGAACAGGATTGGGCTTGTTCGGCTGGAGTCTCTTGACCCATTTAACCGGCGATGCCCGCCTAAGTCTTTACCTGATTCTGGCGATAATTATTGCCTGGCTAATAAAAGAACGCCGGACCTTGGCCTATTTCAAAACAGAGCTTCCCTCAGACAAAAAGATCCTGTTGGTCATTTTACTCTTCATGTCGCTGGGGTTATTGCGGGCCGTCATTCCCATTCCGCAATATTTTGCCACCGAAAGCCGACTGGTCCCTTTCGCCGGTTTTGGCGATCTAAATCATAGCTTTCGCGCCGGAAATATCTCCAACTACATCATCGATCACGACTACTTTCCCCGCTTCAACCAAAACTCCGCCCAGTCGATCATCGCCGCGGCTCCGATCTTCCTCGGATCGCGAGGGGTGCAATTATCGCTCATCTTTTGGCTTTCCATTTTCATCGCGTTTTTCACCCTGCTCATTTACGGCCTGACCAGGAGAAATTTTTTGGACGGCAAGCTGGCTCTTATTCCGCCGGCCATCGTTCTACTAGGCAACACCGTTCTGTCGCCCGCCTACTCAGCCATCACCGACATCCAAAGTGCCATCCTTTTGATCGCCAATTACGAGGGGTTGTTCAGTATTGCCACTCTTCTGATCTCTTTGATCTTCCTTTATGAAGCGCTGATCCAGAAAAAATTCCGCAACTCCTGGCTCTGGTTATTCGGACTATTCGGCTTCATCTGGAATATCACCGGACCCCAATCAACACTCCTTTTCATTTTTTCACTCATCTTAACCTTCATTTTTTTCCAAAAAGATATCCGGGTCGCCGACTTGGCCAAGATCTTGGGCAGTTTTCTGCTGGCCGTCGTACTCGGCGCGATCATCCAAGGTGGAATGCTTTACCCCAGCCGATACACGGAGAATCCCCCGATCGGCGGTTTAATGGAAATAAAGTCCGGCCAAGCCCCGTTGATCGGATTAAGATTTCCCCAAACCGGCGAATTCGACCCGCAAACTTTCAAAAAGATCGGCTTCATTTATCAACAACTCACCGCTCCCATTGTTATCCCGGCGTCCAATGCTTCCATTACGGTGGCAACTTCATCACCGGCCGTATCCAACCCCGGGCTGATCGCCAGGATCAAAAGTGATCGCCTGCTTTTCTCGCTCGTTAAAATAGCCAAATCTTTCCAAGCGGTCTTTTTCCCACTTTTGGGTTTAAGTTTATTCTACCTATTCAAGAAAAAAAAGATCATCGAGAATCATTCTTTCAATCATTTTTTCTGGATCCACGCGACAGCTCTGTTTCTGGTCGGCTGGGCCGCCTCGACCTTTTTCTTGATGTACGGCTATAGTTGGGAACTGGCCCGTTTTCTGCATTTTGGCTGTTTTGCCTCCATGTACGTTCTGGGCTTGGCACTAGTTTTCCTCATCAATCATTTTCAGATCAAGAAAAAAGCCGGACAAACTTTGGCCGTCTGGTTCTTGATCGGCTTCATCTTGTTCGGTCCCTCAGCCCAATATTTCATCGCCGATATTTTAGGCAATTTCATCCTCCCCTACGTTCCGCCGGACACAATGACCGCCGAGATCAGCCGGCAGGATATGAGCACGATGAAGATCCCCGACCGATTCAATCTCTTGATCAATCTAAAATAAACCAATGGCCCAATTATCCATTGTCATCCCTTGCTACAACGAAGCTGAAAATATTCCCTTGATCCTGGCGGAATACGGCAAGCTGATCCAAAACGACGAGATCGAGCTCGTCTTGGTCAATAACGGCTCAACCGATAATACCGCTCAGGTATTGGACTGGATCCGAGACAGCTATCCTTTTCTGAAGATCTTAACAATCGAGGTCAACCAAGGTTACGGCTTCGGCATCCTCGCCGGTTTGCGATCAGCGGAAAGCGAATACCTTGGCTGGACCCACGGCGACATGCAGACTCCGCCTCAAGATATTTTGACCGGCTGGAAAATAATCAAGAGTCGTCCCGGACAAACGAATATTTATCTCAAGGGTACCAGGTACGGCCGGCCATTTTTCGACAAACTGATCACTTGGGGAATGACTGCTTTCGAAACGGTTTATTTCGGTCTGCGCCTGAATGATATCAACGCCCAGCCGAGCCTTTTTCATCGAAGTTTTTTTGCTAAGTGGAAAAATCCGCCGATCGATTTTTCGCTGGATCTGTATGTTCTCTACCAAGCCCGGAAAGAAAAAATGGAGGTCATCCGTTTCCCGGTCGCCTTTTTAAAACGCCTTCACGGGCAATCGAACTGGAATAAAAATCTGCTTTCCAAATTCAAAGCGATCAAAAAAGCTCTCGCCTACAGCATAAGACTCAAAAAAGATAATTGCTAAAGTCCCATAGACGGCCGAACGCGATAATGATAAAGTCTTGAGAGCTTTTATATAGTAAAAACAAACCTATGGGCTTCAAAAACACCTTGACCAAAGTTATTTCCAGTCGGATTCCCCTGCGCATCCAGTTCTTAAGCTTCCTATCCAAAAAGATCACTGCTCTGCCCTATCGCTGGCGATTGCAATTCGAGGGCGTAGATCGTCCGCACTACGCTTACCCGATCTGGTATTCACTCAAACTGGCCAAAGCCCTTGGTTATAAAAAAGTCAGCATTGTGGAATTTGGCGTAGCCGGAGGCGGCGGCCTGTTGGCGATCGAAAATAATGTTAAGGAGATCCAAAAGATCTTGGACATCGAGGTGGAGATCTATGGTTTCGATATGGGCAGCGGTCTGCCGACACCGAAAGACTATCGTGACCTCCCCTACCAATGGCAATCGGGCTTCTACCAAATGGACGTGCCAAAACTGGAGAGCAAATTAAGCCGAGCCAAGCTCGTGCTGGGCGATGTCAAAGAAACAATTTCCAAGTTTCAAGGCGCGCCGGTGGCCTGTGTGATGATGGATGTCGATTACTATTCTTCGACAATGGACGCCCTGAAAATCTTCGAACTTCCCCATTTACCGCGCGTTTTTTGCTATTTCGATGACGTGGTGGGCAACGAGATCAGTTTATTCTCCGAATTTACCGGCGAGCTTTTGGCGATCGCCGATTTCAATAAGGCCGGCACAATGAAGATCGCTCAACTTCGCACCGCCGACGCTTTCCTCAAAGACAAGGATTTTCTGCCCAACCTTTTTGTGATGCATGATTTCGACCATCCGAAATACGCTACCTATGTAAACCCCGAGGACGGTTCCTCTTGTAATTTGCCGGATTAATCGTAGAATGGGGAAACTATGGCTAGAATCGTTCCCAAGAACCTCATTTTGGACGTTGACGGAGTATTGACCGATGGCAAATTTCATTACACGGAAAAGGGCAAGTTGTCCAAAGTTTTTGGCGTCGACGACCACGATGCCTTGGGTCTCCTGAAAAAATTTTTAAATATTCATATGATCAGCAATGACAAGCAGGGCTTTGCGATCACTAAAAAGCGGGTCTGCGGTGATATGAAGTTTCCACTCGCCAATGTCGGCATGTTCGACCGGGCGGATTGGATCGCCAAGAAATACAACTTGGCGGAAACGATCTATATGGGTGACGGGATTTTTGACCCGATCGTATTCGCCCGGGTCGGCTACAGTATCGCCCCGGCCAACGCCTCGGCCAAAACCAGAAGCTATGCCAATTTCGTCACTAGCGCCAAGGGCGGAGAAGGGGCGGTAGCTGAAGCTTGTCTGCATATTTTGGCCAAATTTTTCCAACCATTCGATCCGTTGAATTTCAAGTTTGAAAAATCTGTAAAAAAGCAAAAGGTATAATATGAATTACAAAGTCTGCATCCTGGCCGCCGGCGCCGGCACCCGTATGGGCGAATTGACCAACCACGTGAACAAAGCGATCTTGCCGGTCAACTTCAAAGCGGTTATCTCCCACATCATCGAAAAATTTCCAGCCGAGGTCGAGTTCGTCGTGGCCGTTGGCCATAAAAAAGAAACGGTCATCGACTATCTGGCCCTGGCCCATCCCGACCGCAAGATCACTTTTGTAGAAATAGACAAGATCGTCGGACCCGGCACCGGACCAGGCTATTCTCTTTTACAATGCCGGGCCGAACTCCAGAGTCCGTTTATTCTCTTCACCGCTGACACGATCGTTCTAGAAAATATCCCCGAGCCCAAGGAGAACTGGTTTGGTATCGCCCCCGTCACCGAAACCGAACCATATTGCACCGTCCGGATCGAGAACAACCTGATCTACCAAATGGACGATAAGATAAAGAATGACAACAAACTGGCTTGGATCGGTCTGTCCGGCATTCATGATTACGAAGATTTTTTCACCTCACTCGAAACAAACAAGGAAACTACCAAGGGCGAGATCCAGCTGTCCAACGGCCACAAAAAACTGATCAGCAAACGGCTCGTGCCGGTCAACTTCACCTGGTTCGACACGGGCACGCTTCAAAACTACGAAAGCACTAACAAAAATTTCTCCGGCGGAGGCAACAAATTCGACTACTCCAAAGGCAAGGGTGATGAATTTTTGTATTTCGTCGGCGACCGGGTGATAAAATTCTATACCGATATCACTTCCACCAACAATCGCTGTTTGCGCGCCAACAATCACCTCAAAGATCTTTGCCCCGCGATCGACGGCCAAAAGGGCAATTTTTACAGCTATAAAAAAATTAAGGGCGAAACCCTTTACAGCGTCCTGAATGTTAAAACCTTTAAAGATTTCCTGCAGTGGGTGAAGACCAATCTTTGGAAAAAAGCCGAGCTCGACGAAACGGGAACAAACGACTTCAAAAAAAGCTGCCGGACTTTCTACCAGGATAAAACCGACAAGCGTCTGCGAGCTTTTTATGAAAAAACCGGTCTGGAAGACGGGCCAAACTTGATCAACGGCCTGGCTGTTCCACCCCTATACGAATTGCTGGCGCAGATCGATTGGGACAACTTGACCGACGGCATACCGTCCAACTTTCACGGCGATCTGCAATTCGACAATATTTTAGTGACTAGAGACCCGGTCAGCAACCTGGAAAAATTCGTCCTGATCGACTGGCGCCAGGACTTTGGCGGGCTGACCCAGGTCGGCGATCTGTACTATGACCTGGCCAAGCTCTACGGCGGAACCATTATGTCTCACCAGCTGATCAAAGAAGGGATGTTCTCGTTTGATATGAGCGGGCAAAATATTTACTTCAATTTCTTCCTGAAACACGACCTGGCCGAAGCGCGCGAAGAATACGAACTGTTCTTGCAAAGAAATAACTTTGACCTGAAAAAAGTTAAGCTGATCACCGCTCTGATCTTCTTGAATATGTCGCCGATGCACCGCCATCCGTTCGACCTAACACTTTATCATCTGGGCAAGAGCATGCTTTATAAAGTACTCCGAGGCAATTCGGTGGCATAAAAATGAAAAAGATCACTGACCTTATCGACCGGCCAAAGTGTCTCCTGACCGGCAAGGACAACATGGAAGCCCTCTACACGATCAAGGATCTTCCCGTTTTTATGGGCTGTGTCGAGACTCCGCCCGAAGAAGACTTGTGCGCCGACGAAGAGTGGCAGATCTGCCCGGAGACTGGCCTGATCCAGCTCGGCCGACTCCTCCCCCTCGATATTCTCTATTTAAATCAACACAACGATGGGATCGGCAAGCTATGGCAAGACCATTACCTGGCCTTCGCCCAATTTCTCGCCAAATTTAAACCAAAAAATATTCTGGAGATCGGCGCGGGAAACGACGCGATTGCCAAATATTTTTTAGACAAAAACCCCGAAACAACTTGGACGGCGGTTGAGCCTCATCCGCAGTTTATCGCCGATCCGCGGGTAAAGATCGTCACCGCTTGGTTCGATGATAAATTCAAACTGGACACGACAGTAGACACGGTGGTCCATTCGCACGTTCTTGAACATACTTACGATCCATTTGCTTTCATTGAACATATCAGTACCTTTCTCAAACCGGGCGATCGTCATATTTTCACCTTTCCCAACCTGCTGGCGATGATTCAAAACAAATATACCAACGGCTTGAATTTCGAGCACACCGTTTTTCTGACCGAGGATATCACCGATTATGTCCTGACCCGATCCGGTTTCAAGATCTTGGAAAAACAATACTTCGGCGACGGCCACAGCATTTTTTACGCGACCGAGAAAAGGGGCGAAGTGCCGGTTCCGCCTCTTCCCAACAAATACGCCGAGTATAAGCGGATCTTCCTGGATTTTATCGACTATCACCGAAAAATAATCGATGAACTGAACAGCCGGATCGAGTCCTCCGCCGAACCGATCTATCTCTTCGGCGCCCATATTTTCTCCCAGTTTCTTTTGTCTTTTGGCCTAAAATCGGCTAAAATTATGGGTATTCTTGATAACAGCCTCCCCAAGCAGGGCAAGCGCCTGTACGGGACAAACTTCACCGTCAGTTCACCGGAGGTCTTGGCGGGTAAAGGCAGGATCAATGTCATTTTGAAGGCCGGCAGTTATAATGACGAGATCAAAAAACAATTGTTAACCATCAATCCGGACATTACCGTCTGGTAAAATCTCAAAACATGGCGACCCTAAGTATTTTTGCCAATTTCCGGATCAATGACGAGGAAAGATTCCTTCGAATGAAGGACTCTTTTAATTCTTTCCGAGATCTGCCGGCGAGAAAATGGGTGATCAACGCCCGCGGAAAATACAAGGAAGAAACTCTGGCTTTCTTGACTGAACGTTTGGGAAACAAGCTGATCCCCTATCGCCTGGAAAGCAAACAGGGCTGGATGCACGACACCAAGCAGATGCTCTCCAATTTCGACACCGATTTCGTCTTCTTTTGGGTAGAAGATCATATCAACCTGGTACCGGCGGACAAGTATCAAGCGATCATCGACGAAATGAAAGACGCCGGCTCGGAATATCTAACCTATTCCTGGTGGCATGACGGACGGCCGATCGAGGTTTACCGCGAACTGAATAAAAAAGAAACCGCAAATATTTACGCTTTTAACATAGATCGCCCGGCGCTGGATCTCGTCAAGAAAAAATATTCCCCGTTCATTATGAGCATCGTTGGGATCTTTTCCACTGACCTATTCAAAAAGATCGTCACTGAAACCGGGCCTTTTCTGCGCCAATATTCCAAGTTCTGCCCGTTCAATTTTGAAAAAGGGCCGGGCGAAACCCGCTGGTTGCCGGTCCGCACCGCCATTCCCAAAATGGAGCTGGCCGCCTCAATCGACGACGGACCGGGTTACTGCCTCCAAGACCGCGGTCTCTATCCGATCCGTGAACTAAGAAACGTCCCGATCCAGCCGGTCCCGTCTTGGAAATCGTTTTTCCGCTCCCGGCTCAAACCCTTCATTCCGGCCTTTGTCTATCACAGCACTCTTCCGGCAGTGATCCTCTTCGGGAGAATTAGAACCTACCTGAAATTAGTGTTGAGCGGACAATAAAATAGCAATGGATAAGAACAAAAAAGAAAAATTGAAGTTTGAACGAAAAATGGCCATCAGAAAAATGCTGCCAAATTTTTTCTTGAACCTTATCCATCGACGGCAGGTACCGCTCAAAAAGATGGAAGCATTTTTGACCCAATACCATCCGCTAGCCGACCAAGGAACCAAATTGGAAACTCTCGCCATTGTCGTCCCCTGTTTTCAGCACGCGCAATTTTTACCAAAAACCTTTGCGTCGATCATCAATCAGACGGTCTTGCCGAACGAGGTCATTTTCATAAACGATCGCTCTTTGGATGAAACCACTGGGGTCATTGACCGGCTGATCAAAGCTTATGAAGCTACCCATCCGGGCCAGATCAAGTTTACAGTGGAAACCAACACCAAGAACTTGGGTCAGGCAATGTCGCTGAATAAAGGTATCGAACTGGCCAGAACCGACCTGATAATGATCCTGAATGATGATGACTATCTAATGCACGACGTCGTGGAAACGATGCTCTCCTTTTTCCGCCGATATCCGGAACTTGCCCTGATCGGAGGCGACATGATCAGCTTCGACAACGACAAGACAGTTGAAAAAAGTGATAAACTGATAAAGAACATTCTCGATCCGGCCCAGGTCAAGCTCCATATCACCTCCCCGACCGACGCCCTGAAATTTGAGGATTTCTCCTGTCTGCATATCACCCACTCCGGCTCGACCTTTGTGAAGAAGAAAGCTGAATCAGCCGGGCTCTATCGCGAGAAGAAAGACCGGATCGTCCGTTTTTCCGACCGCGATTTCCAGATCAGAGTGAACCTGCTTTATCCGGTCGGAACCACCGCCCAACTGCCGTTTTGTTTCTGGCGCAATGATTCAAGTGTTGATAGCGGAGTAAATTCTTAAAAAAATGAACAAACTAAATAAATATCTCAAGATCGCTTCAGGCCAGTTAAAAATTAGCCGGTCATTCAAACAAAAGCTTGGTCATAATTTCCACGAACTGACTTGGCTGGAAAGAATCCTTTATTTTTGTTTCGTTCGGCCTTTTTGGAGCGCCGACCAGCGTTTTTTTTACGAGGCCCATTTCGGCCTGCCCGGACAGATGCTCATTGCCGAACGCAAACTGCTTTATGAAACGATCCAGGCCTACCTTCCGCGTTTCTGCTTGGAAATCGGCACTTACACCGGCGGCGGCAGTACTTTTTTCCTAGCGCAGGCTTTCCAAAAGATCGGCGCCGGCCAGCTCATCACCATGGAAGCTAACCCTTATTATTTCAACAAAGCCAAGAACTATTACCAGCACAAGCTTCCGGCCCTTGCCCCTTATATCCAGTTTGTCCTTGGCGATAAAGTAGCCGACTTTGCTCCGATCATTTCCGAATACAAAACGATCGATTGCGTTCTCTTCGATGGCGCCGAGAACGGCCAACAGACTCTGGATCAATACAACTATTTTTCTCCGTATTTTGCCAAGGGAACGATCATTATCTTGCATGACTGGAACACGGAAAAAACCGCCTCCATCAAGCCGGTCTTGAAAAATGACCCCGGCTGGAAAACTATCAAGGAACTTGAACCGCCGGAAAGCGTCGGGATGGTTGTAATGGAGCGAATCTAAAAAATTGAACAATCTCATCTTCAAAATAAGATCGAAACTCGGACGCTTCGTCATTAGCCATTCGAACGATCCCCGGCCGGGCAGCGCACCCTATCTCTCCGGCGACAGCTTTCGCAAGCTGGGTGATCATATCTATGAACCGCAACATGACCTTGATCCGTCGGCCGTCAAAGAACGAGACACTGTTTTTGTTGAATCAGGGCTAATAGACGAATTCTTCCAAAAGATCCATCCGAAGATCGCCTTCCCCTACATTTTGATCACCCACAATGGCGACCGAGATATTGGAGAGAGTGAAGCTCGACATATCGACAGTAAGATCATCCGTTGGTTTGCTCAAAACAATACTTTTTTGCACAAAAAGATCACCCCCTTGCCGATCGGCTTGGAAAATTTGCACTACTGCAATAATGGACTCACTTACCTCTTCGATCGGCTCAAAAGCCATCAGCCAGCAAAGACAAATAATATTCTTTATGGCTTCAATGTTTCAACCAATAGGAAAGTACGGGAATCAGCACTGGAAACTCTAAGGCGCCTGTCCTTCGCCAAAGAGATGGCTGGCTGGCCCGATCCGCCGCGATATTTGAAAGCTCTAGCCGGACACCGTTTCGTCGCCTCTCCCGAGGGCAACGGGCTGGACTGTCACCGCACCTGGGAAGCTTTGTACCTGGGAACTATTCCGATCGTTCTGCATTCGCGAGCAATGGAATATTTCCGAGATCTAGGACTGCCGATCCTTCTGATTGACAACTGGCCGGAGTTGGCCAATTATGATGAAGTAACGCTGGAAAAAAAATATCAAGAATTGATCGCCAGAAAAAACGACTCTGCTTTATCTCTCGATTATTGGTCCGAACAAATCAAAAATGGAAAATCCTGAACTCTCGATCATCATCCCCTGCTATAACTGCGACCAAACTCTAGAGGAAGCTCTGGCTTCTGTTTATACTCAAAATCTTTCAATTCCTTTTGAGGTGGTGTTGGTTGATGACGCCTCCACCGACCAGACAAAAAAGCTAATGATCGAACTGTCCGGCAAATATTCCGGGGTCAAAACTTTTTTTCACGACAAAAACCAAGGCGGAGGCGCAACCAGAAACACCGCCGTAAAACACGCGAAAGGAAAGATGATCTTCTGTTTAGACAGCGACGACTTGCTTGCCCCGGGCACGCTGGGGAAAATGGTGGGAATGATGCAGGAAAAAAACTGTGACGGCGTCGGCATCAGCACCTCGACAAAATTCAATGGCCGAAATAAAAACGACATTTCCCGGGTCGACAATTTCGGCTATGTCGGAGAAAAAATTCCTTTCGAAAGCTTGTTCGAACGGCCCGGCCAACCTCTTTGCTCTCTCTATTCAACCTTCCTATTCACCAAAGAAGCTTTCCAGACAGCCGGTGGCTACCCAACGGCTCATGGATTCGATACCCAGGGTTTTGCCTTCCGCTTTTTGGCCAACGGCCTGACCGCCTATACCTGTCCGGGGGCAAACTACCTGCAACGAATAAACTTCCATCAGTCGTACTATTTAAGAGAGTACGAAGCTGGAAAAATAAACCACAACTGGTTCTCGATCTATGAAGAGTTTTTGTATTTGTTCAGTCCGGAGGTGCAGTCATTGATCCTAAACTACGACTTGAACGGCGCTCATGAATCACTGGCTGGGGCCGTTAGCAAGAATGGAACGATCTTTCGAACCGACTACCAAGCGCTTCTAAAACCTGAAACCAGGAACGAGTATGAAAAGATGATTGGAAAAGAAGGTTTTTCTTCCTCAGCCGATTACTATTGGTTGGGGACAAAAAAGATGGCGGAGGGAGATGTCTCCGGCGCCTTGGCCCTTTTCACTAAAAGTCTAGAGCTCGGGTTGAACAACGGCCATCTCTACCAAGCCCTAGAACAGACAGGGTATCAATTTAATGCCGGTGAACAAAAACAGGCCGAGAAGAAAATAACTAAATTGCAAGCCTATCAGCGACACGGCTCCGGGGCCCCCTTTCTCCCAAGACTTAAAAATAAACTGATCCGAACAATTAAAAAATGGCTAAATATCTAAAGATCATCAAGGCGCGATGGGATAGTTCCTCCAACAAATTGATTTTTTGGGCTTGGATCGGCCTACGAATAAAAAAAACGCTTAAGCTTAACTTTACGGAAAATTGCCGGAGGGACGGCCAAAAAATGATCGACGTGATCATCCCGACCATCTCCAAAGACTATTTGCTCTTAGAGACAGTCTTGGCTTCTTTGAAAAATGTCTGCCAGCCGATAAATAAAATTTTTATTGTCTCCCAAAAGGAACAATTCATAATCGATTTTTGTCTCAAACACGATTGCACCTTTGTCGATGAACGAGAGGTCTTGGGCTATGGAAAAGAAGCTATCGACTACAAGGTTGGCGGCCAAGACCGCTCCGGCTGGCTATTCCAACAGCTGCTAAAATTGGCTGGCGACCGGATCGCCGAAATGGAAAACTTTCTGGTGATCGACTCCGATACGGTCCTGATCAAGCCCCACTCTTTCATCGCCGGAGAACGATTTGTTTTTTTCGAGAGCGAAGAATGGAATCAAGATTATTTCACCGCCTTTCAAACGATCTTCGGCTACCGGCCAAAAAGTTTAGTCTCGCATGTCTGCCACATGATGATCTTCAACAATCAATACCTGCGGGAGATGAAGGCGGAAATGGAAAAAAAGAACAAGACCGGTTGGGACAAAGTTGTTATTTCAACAAAAAACAACGGCGCTGTTTCTTGTTTTTCGGAATACGAGACCTACAGCAACTGGCTCCTTCAGAAGCATCCCGGAGCGGTAAAATTCCAACCTTTCTACAACAAAAGTTTGGCAAAAGATAAACTGACGAGCCTGGACGACCTCGCTTCGCACTTTGGCAATAGATACAATTCCCTTTCCTTCCACAGTTACTATGGCTAGGATCACTATTTGAGCAATCACCCTAATTGGAATATAATCTTCTCGTAACAGTAAATATACGATGCAGACAAAAGCCCTCATCCTGGCGGCCGGCGAAGGAACCAGACTCCGCCCCCTGACAAACACCGTCCCAAAAGTAATGGTCCCGATCGGCGGGAAACCGCTTTTGGCCTATCACCTCGAACAGCTCAAAAGAAGCGGGATAAAAGAGGTCCTGATCAACACCCATTGGTTGCCCGAAGAAGTCGAGAGATACTGCCAAGCCAATTCGACCGGCGATTTTCAGATAACGGCCATTCGCGAGCAAACACTTCTAGGCAGTGCCGGGACATTGCTGGATAACAATACTTTTTTTGATGGAGCGGAAGATATTCTGGTGATCTACGGTGATGTTCTTAATGACTTGGACTATCAAAAGTTGGTCCATTGGCATCGCCAACATAATGGGACGGCCACAATCGTCTGCCACGAAGTTCCCAATGTTCACGAAAAAGGCATGGTTATTATCGACAGCTCCGATCAGATCAGCCAGTTTGTTGAAAAACCGAAGCCAGAGGCAGTCGTATCAAATTACGTCAATGGCGGAATCTACGTTTTTAAAAAAGAGATTCTCGCTCTATTAAAACCGCTTGCCTCCCGACCGCTTGATTTCGGCCACGACGTATTTCCCTTCATGCTTAAGGAAGGATTGCCTCTTCTTGCTTACAAATTAGACGGTTTCCTGCTTGATGTTGGCACAAAAGAAACCTACAAACGGGCCAATGAAGAAATTAATCAATTAAACCTAAACACATGATCCTAGTCCGTGCTCCACTGCGAATAAGTTTTGTCGGCGGAGGTACCGACCTGCCGATGTTCTACAAGCAATATCCCGGCCGGGTCATTTCTTCGAGCATCGACAAGTTTGTTTATATCACCATCAACAAGACCCAATATTACGGGAACAAGTTTATTCTAAAATACAGCCAGACCGAGGTTGTGGACCGTCCGGAGGAGCTGAAACATACCCGTTTTCGCGCCGCTCTCCAGGAAGCCGGGATAACCAAAGGAGGGCTGGAAATTAGTTCCTTGGCCGACCTGCCTTCCGGCAGCGGATTGGGATCATCCTCCAGTTTTTCCTGTGCGGTAATTAAAGGTCTTGGCGCCCTGCAGGGCAAACGCTTTTCCGCCGAAGAACTGGCGCGCAAAGCCTGCCACTTGGAAATCGACGTTTTAGGAGACGGCATCGGCCGGCAAGATCAATACGCCTCGGCTTATGGCGGATTCAATATCCTTCAATTCAACAGCGATGATACCGTCGAGGTGAGCCCGATCATGCTGAACCACACGGACATTGATGATTTTAAAAAGCACCTGTTGCTTTTCTACACCGGCATGACCAGACAGGCAACCAGCGTCCTGATCGACCAGCAACAAAACATGAACGACAATCTGGATACTTACAAGAAGATGTCAGACTCCGTCTTCGAGTTTAAAGACAAACTTATCAATAAAGACTTCCCCGGACTGGGCGCGATGCTTATGGAGGGCTGGGAAAGAAAGAAAAGTTTGTCCGGCAAAATATCCGGCGAGGAAATCGACAATCTATACGAGATAGCGATCAAAAACGGCGCTTGGGGCGGTAAGGTCCTGGGGGCTGGCGGCGGAGGCACAATGCTGTTCATTGCCCCGCCGGAAAAACATAGCTTGATCAGAGAAGCTCTAAAAGAAGAGGCTCTCAAAAATAATTTAGCCTGTTTTGAAGAGATCGATTTTGCCTTCACTCAATCCGGGGCGGACGTGCTATTCAATAATAATTAGATCTAAATGAAAAAATATATCGATCATTTTGTCGATGAAACAGTGAAAGCGTTACAGGCGTTGCCAGACGAGGAGATCTCTAAGGCCATAAATATTATAAAATCGGTCTACGAACGCGACGGCCGGATCTACATCTTCGGCAACGGAGGATCGCTAGCTATGGCCACCCACTGGGTGAGTGATTTCAATAAAACCGTTTTCAGCAAGAACTTAAACTCAAAAGTTAAGCGGTTTCAAGCGATTCGCCTGCCGACGACAGAATCCGAACTCACCGCTTGGGCCAACGATATCGGATACGAATATGTCTTCTCCGGACCGCTGAAAAATTACATTCAAGAAAACGACGGGGTCATAGCGATCAGCAGTTCGGGAAACTCGCGCAGTATTATCGAGGCCGTAACCCTGGCCAAAGAATACAACGTTCCGGTTATCGGGCTATCCGGCTTTGATGGCGGCGAATTGAACCGGTTAGCCGATGCCAAGATTTTGGTCAAGACCGAGCCGGGCAAATACGGGGTGGTCGAAAGCGTTCACGGAACGATTCTCCACCTCATAACCGCTTATTTCCAGGATTTCTTCAATCATGACGCCTAAAAAAATCGCTTTCGTCGATCGAGACGGAGTGGTCAATAAAAAAGCTGCGCCCCACCAATACCTTACCAAGGTCGAGGACTTTCAGTTCACTGACGGTATTTTTGAGATGCTTACCGGCCTCACCCGGCGCGGTTTTGAACTGATAATCATCACCAACCAGCGCGGGATTGCCCGGGGGATGCTGGCCGAGCAGGATCTGGGGGCAATTCACGCCTTCATGCAAGACGAGTTCAACCAGCGCGGGATCAAACTGCTTGATATTTTTTACTGCCCGCATGAAAAAGATACTTGCGACTGCCGGAAACCCAAACCCGGAATGCTCGAGCAAGCCTGCGCCAAGTACCCAATAGACTTGGCAAACTCGATCCTAATAAGCGACAGCCCGGGAGACACCAAGATGGGAGAAGATTTTGGGGTTGGCCATAATTATTTAGTCCCTTGTGATGAGCCGAAGTTAGTGTTATAATGGGGAAAATATAGCTAGCGATGTCCGAACTATCCCCAACCAAAGAGACTCCGCCCGTATTGATGGTCATATTTAACCGGCAAGACAATGCTCGGCGGGTCTTTGACGCAGTAAGACAAGCAAAACCCAAACAGCTATTCATTGCCGCCGACGGACCCCGGCCGGATCGGATCGGAGAAAAAGAGCGCTGTGATCAAACCCGAAAAATTGCCCAGGAAGTAGATTGGCCCTGCGAAGTTCATACCGATTTTCTCGATAAGAACATCGGCCCCTGCTTAAGGGTCCCGATGGCAATTTCCTGGTTTTTTGACCATGTCGAACAAGGAATAATTCTTGAAGATGATTGTCTGCCGGACCAGTCGTTCTTCTCTTTTTGCGGGGAAATGCTCGAGAGATATAAAAACGACGAAAAAGTGATGAACATTTCCGGCAATAATTTCCAGGACGGAATAAAAAGGGGCGACTCCTCTTATTACTTCTCGCGTTACCCGTCGACTTGGGGCTGGGCCACTTGGCGCCGGGCCTGGAAACTTTACGATACAAACATGTCGCGCTTCCCCGCCTTTATAAAAGAAAAAAGAATAAAAAGCATCGTCCCGGACAAAGATAAGGGGGAACAGCGTTACTGGCTGACATTTTTTACCAAAGAACATGCCGGTAAATTTATCTTTTGGGATGTTAAGTGGCTTTTTACGATCTGGAGCTACGGGGCGGTAAGCGTCATTCCCAACAATAATTTAGTGACCAACATAGGATTCGGCGCCGATGCCACCCACACCAAAGGAGAACTTGGCCTATCGATTCCCTTGAAACCTCTGACCCGAATAATCCATCCCAAAGAAATAGTCGTCGATCACGAAGCCGATCGCTATCTCTATCAAAAAGTTTACCGAACCACCGTTTGGAGCAAGATAAAATACAAACTTAGGCAGTTATTCGGGTAGCTTAACAGAAAAAGTCTACCCTTGAAAAAAGGCAGTTTTGAGGTATAATTTTGGGCATGATTAAGGCCGTTCTATTCGATCTGGATGGCGTTCTTGTCGACATGCCAGATGGCCACTATGAGTCCCTAAATAAGGCTTTGGGGCTGTTTGGCGCAACCATCAACCGGGATGAGCACCTGAACTATTTTAACGGCCTGCCGACCCGAAAAAAGATCGATAAGCTGGAAGAAGACGGCCGTTTGCCAACCGGTTTGCGCGAGCTGATCAACTCCATTAAACAGAAGTACACCAAGGAGATCATTCCGAAATACTGCGTCCCCGACTACTCTAAAATAATTCTACTAAAACAGCTAAAAAATAGAGGCTTCAAGCTCGCCTGCTGTTCCAATTCGGTCAAAGAAACCCTGCACCTGATGCTCCAATCGGCACAGCTTTTTGAGCATTTCGATCTGATCATCGGCAATGACGAAGTTGAAAATTCCAAACCGCACCCGGAGATCTACTTGAAGACCTTTGAAAAGCTGGGTATCAAACCGGAGGAAGCTATTATCGTCGAGGATTCGCCCCACGGGATTGCGGCGGCCAAAGCCAGTGGCGCTATCGTATACGAAGTAAAAGGAGTGCAGGACGTTAGCATGTCTTTATTCAAAGATATTTTATAGCAATGAAACATTTTAAACTGGAAAATTTTACTCGAGGCTGGCTGATTGGCGACTTCGAACCGAGCATCATCAAAACCGATCAGTTTGAATTCGGCATAAAAAAATATCAAACCGGCGAAGAAGAAGATGAACACTACCATAAGATTACTGAAGAGTTGTCAGTCATTGTCTGCGGTAAATTCGAGATGAATGGCATGATCTTGGAGGAAGGCGACGTTATCCTGCTGTCGCCGGGCGACCCGTCTAAATTCAAATGTCTAGAATCCGGCTACACCGCCGTCATTAAAAAACCGTCGGTCAAAAATGACAAATTTATTGTAAGTTAAAATTAATACCATATGAAAATAATCTTTCCCATGGCCGGACTGGGGAGCCGCTTCCAAAAGGTCGCAGAACAGAACCCGGAATACAAAAAACCAAAACCGTTCATTACCGTGAAGGGTTATCCGATGATCCGCTGGGCAACCGGCTCTCTCCCCTTCATCGAACACCCCGGACAAAATATTTCTTCTCCTTTGCGTGTCACCCCAAAAGATCTTATCTTCATTATCTTAAAGGAACACAATGAAACTCATCAGCTGGAGGAAAAGCTGAGGGAACTTTATTCCAACGATATCCACGTTATCGTTTTGGACCAGCTTACCCGGGGAGCGGCCGAGACCGCTTATTCAGCCAAAGACCTGATCGACCCGGAAGAAGACATTATTATTTCCGATACCGACCACTTCTTTAAGGGAGAACACCTGGCGGCGACAATTACCGGGAAAAGCCCGGAAACGGCCGGAATTATCCCCGTCTTTGCCACCTGCGACGAAATCCCCCGCTGGAGCTATTCTCTTACCAAACCCGGCTCCGATTTTATCGAGCAGGTCGGAGAAAAAGATGACGAACTAAGGAAGAAAGGGGCTTATGCCAACATCGGCGCCTATTATTTTTCCAAAGCAAAATACTTTTTAGGGGCGGTCGAAGAAGCGATCGAAAAAAACATGCTGACGGGCGACGAAGGTAAAAAAGAATTTTATGTCGCTCCCCTCTATCAGAACCTGATCACAAAAGGATTCCATTTCCAAGTAGCCGTTACCCCGGAAGAAGATGCTTGCGGGCTGGGCACCCCAACCGATCTGGAATCATTCCTGAATAATTTTAATCATTTAGAATTTTACAACTAAACCCATGGAAAAGATCCTTAATATCGTTGTTCCAATGGCCGGCACCGGAACCTCTTTTGAGAAAGCGGGGTACAGTTTTCCCAAGCCCCTGATCGAAATTAGGGGGAAAACAATGATCGAAGTCGTCGTCAATAATCTCAAACCGGAGAGCGACCACAAATTCATCTTCGTCTGTCAGAAGGAACATTACGAAAAATACGATCTTTATAATGTCCTTAAAAATGCCACCGACAACAAGATGGAGATCATCCAGATTGACGGCAAAACCGAGGGCGCCGCTTGTACCGCCTTGACCGCTTTGAAATACATCAACAATGACGAGCCCCTAATGATCGCCAACTCCGACCAGTTTATCGAGATCGATATCAATGATTTTATCAAAGCCGGACAAAAGGAGGATACCGACGGGTTGATCATGACCTTCCCCTCTTCTCACCCCAAATGGAGTTACGCTCGCGTCGACCGGGACGGAGCAGTGATCGAGGTGGCGGAGAAAAAGGTCATTTCTGACAAAGCCACGGTGGGTATTTATTATTTCAAAAAAGGGAGCGATTTCGTCCGAGGCGCCCAAGCGATGATCGAAAAGAATATTCGCTTTAATAATGAGTTTTACGTCTGCCCGGTTTACAACGAATTGATCCTGACGGACAAGAAAATCGGCATTTACAATATCGAAGTTGAAAAAATGCACGGACTCGGCACCCCCGAAGACCTGAATGATTTTATAAAAAGAGTAGACGAGAACAAAATTAAGATCTAAAGATAAAAATGACCCAGATTTTGACCCACCGCGGGCTGGAGCCGGAAAAGCAAAATTTCTTCACTGAAAGCACCTACGAGGCTTTTGCCGATCAGCTGACCAGAGGTTTCGGCCTGGAGTTTGATGTAAATTTTACCGCCGATAATCAGATAGTAATATTCCACGATGCCACTCTGGAAAGGATCACCGGGGGGCAAGACAAAAGGGCCTTTGCCGAAATGACACTGGATGAGACAAGAGAGATCAAGTTGGACAATGGACACCTGTGTAGTCTTGAAGAACTATTAACTCTAATCGAATCGCGTTCAACCAAGACCAGCGCCCTGCATTTAAAGGGTAAGTTTCAAGAACCCCGATATTTGGCTCTTTTAGCGGCCTCCCTTAGGGAACATCCGGAAACGGTCAAAAAGATCGTAATCTTTGACGTGAAAGTTGAAACAGCCCAATACCTCAAACAAGAGCTCCCTGATCTTCAATTGGCCCCCTCAGTAGCTCATCCTTACGATATTGAACGCTACAATGGCGCCGTTTCCCACACCCTAATACCGATAGAAGAAGCTATTTCTCATCGAGAGCTCTTCTCTTGGGTGTGGTTAGACGAGTGGGACCGAACAGACAGAGACGGTGGCAGTAAAAGCCTCAACAACGAGGAAGTCTTCAAAAAACTTCGTGAGTTTAATTTGAAAATTGCCCTGGTAACTCCGGAATTGCACGCTACTTCGCCAAACCTTCTAGGAGGAGAATCGCATCAAGACGCAACCGACAAAGGAAAACTCGAGGCACGCCTGCGAGAAATAATCTCTTTGAAACCAGATCTCATTTGCACCGATTACCCGTCTTTGGCAAAGGAGATTACGGAAAAATCAAAGATTAAAGTTATAATACAGTAATATGTTCAGATCAACTCTTAAAAAAATAATCCTGGGGGCCAACGACGCCTTGTTCAATTTTATCGAAAATATTTTTCACGGATATATCACCTTCCATCTCCGACCAAAGTCTTCAGCCGAGATCAATACTCGCGCCGACGGTTTAAAAACTTATCCCAAAGTGGCAATAATCATTCAAGGACCCTTATTGGGAAAAGACGAATTTACTCTGAATACGATCAGACTCTATAAAAAAATATTTGGGAACTACCGGATAATTCTTTCTATTTGGGAAGACGAGGACGATAAAACTCTTAACAAAATAAAAAAAGAGGGGGTGGAAATAATTTTCAACAAAAAACCCGAGACGACCGGTATTCAACATATCAATTACCAAATTGTCTCAACCTCAAACGCGATCAAAAAGGCCAAAGAATTCGGATCAGAATACGTTTTGAAAACCAGAACCGATCTGAGAATTTATAATCCCAACAGTATTGAATTTTTGGTCAACATGTTAAAAACCTTCCCGCTCAACAACGGGGGCAAACAGAACAAGCGGATCATCTTTCCCAGCCTGAACTCCTTCAAATATCGCCCGTACAGCGTTACTGATCTGATAATGTTTGGCGACATCAACGATCTGGAAGATTATTGGGGGACAAAATTAGATACCAGAAAAACACCACCCGCGAATGACTTGATCGGAGATTGGTCACACGCACGATTGGGTGAAGTGTATCTGTCCGCTAATTATCTGGAGAGCTTGGGCCATAAACTCCTCTGGACCGTTGCTGACAGTTGGCAAGCCTATGCCGATCATTTTTGCATTTTCGATGCTCAAAGTTTGGATCTGTATTGGCACAAGTATGCCCGGGATCGTGAATTTCGAAACTTGGGATATAAGCTGATGAAAAACAATCGAGAGCTGACGTTCAGCGAATGGCTGAATATGTTTGCCGGTCTGAGCAACAAAGAAATTGTCCCCGAACACATTTTAAACAATCGTTTCAAAGAAACGATAAACGGTGATTTATGATAAAAAAAATTATCAAAAAAACGATCCGAATATTGTTATCGCCCCTGATCCTAAAAGATTATTTTATTTTTACCAAAAGCAAAAATAAAAGATTCTCCATCAAGTTAAGGGATTTTTATCCGCAGATCAAGGATAAAACCTTCACTACCGGTTTTGATCGCCATTATGTCTATCATGTTGCCTGGGCCATTCGCAAAGTATTGGAGGCGAGACCGGAAGTACACACCGATATTTCTTCGAGTCTTTATTTTTGCTCGACCCTATCGGCCTGGTTGCCGGTAAAGTTCTACGATTACCGTCCCGCTCAGATAGAACTGTCGGGACTGGAGAGTCAGTCAGCCGACCTCACTCGCCTGCCGTTTGCCGACAACAGCCTCCCTTCCCTATCGTGCATGCACACCGTTGAACATATTGGCCTCGGACGTTACGGCGACCCGATCGATCCAAATGGCGACCTGAAGGCCGCAGCCGAGCTGTCCCGAGTGCTTGCTCCCGCCGGCCACCTGCTCTTTGTCGTCCCGGTAGGAGTTCCGCGTATTGAATACAACGCCCATAGGATATATTCTTATGAGATGGTCCAACAAATGTTTCCGGCTCTAAAACTTAAAGAGTTCTATTTTATTCCCGAGAACTCCGGCAGTCCGATTACCAATCCTAACCCCGAGGTAGTTTCCCGCGAACGTTATGCTTGCGGTTGTTTCCTTTTTTCCAAATAACAAAAATATGATCATCACAAACATCAAAGCCGGACTAGGCAATCAATTATTCCAATACGCGCTGGGAAGAAAATTAGCCTTGAAAAATAACGAAACATTAAAACTTGATATCTCCGGTTATCCAAAGCAAACCCTGCGCAAGTACGGCCTGTCAGTTTTCAATATTGAGGAAAATATCGCCGACGACCAAGAGGTCAAACGGCTTAAATATCCGCTCGGCATTCTGTCGATGGTCTGGCGCCGGTTCTCATTCAAGATCTTGAGACGGCACCATGTCGGTTGGGAACCCAATACGCTAAAAAGTCTTGAGAAAAAGAAAAACTTTTATTTGGACGGCTTCTGGCAAAGCTACAAATATTTTGACGATGTTGCCGATACGATCAGACGGGATTTTACCCTAAAAGAGCCTCTGGAAAAAATAAGCCCCGAGCTGAATGAAAAAATTAAGGGGACTAATTCCATCTCCCTCCACATTCGCCGGAGCGACTACTTGAACCCCAAGGTGCAGAAACAATTCGGTTCCTGTTCGCTTAATTACTACGCCCAAGCGATAAAAATTATCTCGGGCAAGATCCCCGATCCGGTCTTCTTCGTCTTTTCCGACGATCCGACCTGGGTAAAAGAAAATCTAAAACTGGAATTCCCGATGGTCGCCGTATCCGACTACCAGCTCAAGGATTTTCAAGAAATGACCGCTATGAGCCTTTGCAAACACAATATTATTGCCAACTCAAGCTTCAGCTGGTGGGGAGCTTGGATGAATGCCAACCCGGACAAGATTGTGATCTCGCCGGATAAATGGTTCAATGATGGCAGTCTAAATATCGACGACCTAATCCCCGCTTCATGGACAAGAATCCCACGAGACCAATAATTAGCGTAAACATCGCCACCTACAACCGCGGACGGTATATTAGGGAAGCGATCGACAGCGTACTGGCCCAATCATTCAAAAATTGGGAGCTCGTCGTCGTCGACGACGGATCGACCGACAACACTAAGCAAGTCGTCGCGCCCTATCTCAAAGACTCTCGAATCAAGTATTTCAAAAACGAAACCAATAAAAATATTAGCTTTACTCGCAACAGGGCGCTGGCCCTATCTCAAGGCGAATTCATCGCCATCCTCGATAGCGATGACGTCTGGAATGACATAGACAAGCTGGCCAAACAGCTGGCTTTCCTGCGGAAAAATACCGAGTATGCACTAATTGGAACCAACGCCGTCGCAATCGACCCGGCCGGCAAACCGCTCAGGGATCTTAATGTCCCCCTCTCAGACACCGAAATTAGACGGGTAATCCTGTCGAAAAATGTTATCTTCCACTCCAGTGTCATGTATCGAAAAAACCTCGTGGAAGACCTCGGGGTCTACAACCTCGCCCTAAACGGAATCGAGGACTACGATCTTTGGCTCCGGCTGGGGAAAAGTCACAAGCTGGCCAATCTCTCCGACCAATCTCTGCTCTATCGCGTCCACGGCGGAAATATCAGCTTGACCAATCGACTCAGACTGATGCAGATCAATGTCGAACTGGTAAAAAAGTGCCAGCAAAACTACCCGCATTTTTATCGGGCCATAACAAGACGATACCTCCGGCTCGCGGGATATCGCCTGTTGTATTTTTTCAAGCGAAAGAATTAGGCTTGTACCGCCACCATTTCTTTTTGTTTTTTCACTTTTTCCTTCGGTCGAGATTTGATGGTTGCGCCGTAGACACCAAACAAAAGATCCTGATCCTTGCCACTCTTAACCAAAAGCTCATTGTTTTTGTCTCTCAACAATTCAAGGGCTTCCAGTCCCAATTGATCAGCGGATACTTTTTCACCATACATCTCGATAAAAGCTTCGAAGTCTTTAATGAAACAGTGACCGCCGGCACCCCGACCGCTCTTATGGATCGGCTCCAAGTGCATCCGACCAACCATTGGATCGGCCGCCAGAGACGTTTTGATCGCCCGCCAATCACCGCCGATCGACTTGTTTAGATCATAAGCCAAATTCATAAACACCACCTTGGTATAGAGGAAACAATTTCTGATGTATTTGATCAACTCGGCTTCTTTGGCCAAACAAATAGTGTTGTATGGCGACTCCGGTAAAACTTCCAGCACCGCATTGGCCGCTTCGCGGTATTTGGCCGAATCTTCCGGAATACCCATGATATTCATCGCCGGATTATCCGCATCAAAGCGAGCGGTCGCCTCGGTTAAAAATTCCGGCGAATGAAGCAGGAAAATATTCGGGTTCTCAGCCTGGATCGACTCGGTCGTTCCAGGCAAGATCGTAGACTTAATAACCGCAATTTTACCCACTCCCACCAGTTTGATAACCTCCCTCACAATATGATCGTCAAAACCAGTCGGAGTCGTCGGGGTCGGTACGGCAATAAAAACAATGTCGCAACGGCCGATCAGATCACCATTGATCGAGTAAGGCTCCTCAAGAGAATAGCGGACAACGGTATATCCACGCTCTTCAAAATTATCGGCATAATTCTTGCCGATCCAACCCTGACCGATAAAACCTATCATTTTCTTCATAATGGTAAAAATTTAACCTTCTAATTCTTCCCGGAAAGCCCCAAAATCCAACATTTTTTGTTGGATATAAAACCTCCGAAGACTGTTCGTGTTCGAACCGCAAACAGCCAAGAACTTCAAAAGAAACAGCGGTTACTGCTTCCGTTCAATAAGAAAGATAGCTTAATTTTAGTCTACCACAAGCCGGGAATCATCTTCAACCCCGTAGTGAATTTTGGCCTCGGCCTTCGGCCCGCACAATAAGTGCAAAGCCAAAATCTACTACGGGGGTCAAGTCCCGGTATTGAGCAGGAGCCTGATCAGCTGGGTGGCCATTTCTCCGGCCGGATCGTCGTGAGGAGAAGGGATAGCTCCCCTTTTCCCGCCAAATATGATCTTCGTAAGACCCGAAACTAGAGATTCTTCATCGATGGCGGGGACCAAGCAAGCCACCGGATAATCGGCCAAAAAATTCTTGTTATCGCCGGTATCAACAGCCACGATGGGGGTACCCAAAGTTTTAGCTTCCAATAACATCTGAGAAAAACCTTCACCAGTATTGAGCGAGACAAAAACATCCGCCAATCGCAAATAAACAAACAAGGTTTCGCGCGCTAAAATTCCGGTCAGCATAACGCTTTCCGCCAGATCTTTTTCCGCGATCAGTCTTTCCAAATTTTCCCGTTCCGGCCCATCGCCGGCGATCAATAATTTAAGCTCCGGATTTTTAGTCAAGAGCGCCGGCATCGCTTCGATCAAAGTTTGAAAATTCTTCCCCTTAATAAGCCTGCCCCCGGCCAAGATTACTTTTCCCGATACTCCCCACTTTTGCCTGATCCGATCGTGGCTATCCAAATTAGACGGAGCGGAAAAAGCATTGGGAATGAGAACCAACTTACTATCGTCCGCCCCCAACTTTTTAACAATTTCCAACAAGACTGGAGTGGGCGCGATCAACCGGTCCAAAGATGCCGGAAGAGTAATTCCCCGATCAGAAGAAGAGGTCAGGTCTTCAGCGGAAATTTTCAACCAAAAAGGTTTTTTTAATAACTTAGCCACCCGGCTAGCCGGAAAAGCGTCTTTCAAATTAAGGGAATAAATGACATCGCAATATCGCCCCAGATAAAGAGTGCGTAAAAAAACCGACAGCCAACGCCATAATTTAAAAGCAAAACGGCTCTTCCCGCTATTTAAAATAATGGCCCGAATCTTATCCCCGCTTTGTTTGGGTAAATCATCCTTGAGAAGCTTGGCATAGGTCGCTTCTCCGCCAATTTCGGGCGGATAAGCCCCGGTAACCAGTAGGATCTTTTTAGGCTTGTTTATCACCAGGAGGCTGTTCATAATCGTCTAATTAGCCCCAATTCTAGCAAATACAGTACTGAATTCAAACAAACGGCCCATGCGCGGGCCGTTTGAGAGAAATAAGCTAATTCTCCAGCATTTTGCGGAGTACGTCTTCGGGAACTTCCTTCGGACTGGTCGAGTTTTGTGCCGGCGGGGCCGGTGGTCGAGCCGGAGTTTGATCAGCTGGACGATTTTCGGGTCGAGTCTCTTTTTTCGGCTCTTCTGGTTTTTTGATCAACTCCGAAAGCGCGGCTCGTAGATCGTCTTTATTGGCTGTCGCCCCGGTCCGCGGTCGGTTCTGATTCAACGCCGATAGAGATAATTTTTTCTCTCCGACCGAAGCTTCTTTGATCGAAGCTTTCAACTCTTGGCCGGCAGGGTTTGCCGGTCTAGCTGGAGGAGTAGCGGGGCGAACAGGAGCCGGTGGCGGCGGAGGCAAAACCGGTGCCGGAACCGGTTTAATTGGGGCCGGCGCCGAATGCGCTTCGGCTACCGCCTGTTTAATGCTTTCCGGAATATTTATTTTTGACGGAGGAGCGGGAATTACCGGCGCGCGCGGACGAGGCCGATCGCCTGAACCGAATTGAGAGACCGACTTGCGGGCAGACATTCGGTTGTCGGCATCAGTTTCCATTCGCTGTTCATCGTGCCAAAGATTGATCGCTTCTTCCACCTCCTCCCGCGAGTGCGCAAACTGCTTCCGTGAAGCATCAACGATCGCATCGCGATGAGATGGAAAAACATTTACCAAAGGAGCTAAAGTGATTGCTGAAAAAGGCGGCGAGCCAACCCCGTCGATCATCAAGGTAAGATAGACTTGAGCGAACCCCAAATTGACCAGATCTTCCTTGGTGAATTTCGGCATAAAAATAGTCTCCAGAGTTTCCGCATCAAACGGACCGACTCGAAAAGCAACCGTCGAACCGACGTTGCCGAACACCGCGCTCCGGACTTCTTCCGGCATTTGATCAACGTACTGGTGAGCAATAGTCAAATTCAATTTATACTTGCGCGCTTCCGACAAAATATCCTTGAACGATTCATTAACAAAAGATTGAAATTCGTCTACAAACAGATAATACGGGGCCGCTTTCTGCATTTCCGGATCAGACATATCGGCGCGCGACATCGCCGCCAAGTAGATCTTGGTCATCAGCATTCCGCCCAAAAGGTTGGCATTCTGTTCCCCCACCCGGCCCTTGGACAAGTTGGCAATCAGAATCTTTTTATTATCCATCACCTCGCGGATATCAAAGGAAGACTTCGGCTGGCCGATAATATTTCTGATCAGCGGATTGCCGGTAAATTGTCCGATCTTGTTCTTGATGGCATCGCCCGCTTCCTGCATATAACGCTCGTTGTATTTGGCAAATTCATCCACCCAGAACGACTTTACGGATGGATCGCTCACATTTTCCACTACCTTGTTGCGATAACTTTTATCCGACAGCATTCGGTTCACTCCAAGCAAGGTGGAATTAGGATACTCAAGCAAGGCCAAGATCGTATTATTCAAAATATACTCCATACGCGCCGACCAGACATCCGGCCAGATCTTTTTAAAAGACGAGAGCAATCCGTTGGCCACTAAATGGCGTTTGTCCTTGCCAACGTCTTCCATAATGTTGAACGAGATCGGATAGTCCAGATCGAAGGGCGCAAAATAGATCACATCATTGATGCGCTCTTCCGGTACGAATTCCAACAACTTTTCCGCGGTTGAACCGTGCGGATCGAGGTAACCCAGACCGTTGCCATTACGGATATCCTGGATGGCCATGTTTTCGAGCAGAGTAGACTTGCCCATCCCCGTTTTCCCGATCACGTAGAAGTGGCGAGCGCGATCTTTGGTTTTGATGCCAAAAGGCGTTTCCTTGCCACGGAAATCGGTTTTGGCAAAGTAAGTGATCTCTTTGTTGTTAAGGTTAAGATCAGCCATTCCTAGAATTATATAGTTAAAAGTGAAAAGTTAAAAGTGAAAAGTCGGAAACAATAAGGACTGCCTCCGCTATTTTTTTACTTTTTAACCTTTCTTACTGCGCTTTCGCCGTCGATACCGCTACTCCTTTAACATAAGCTGCTCTCGTATAAATATTTTTCGGATCCCACACCATATAAGAATTCAGACCGGCGGCCCTGGCGCCATTCAACTCCGCTTCGATCATTGTCGCATTGTAGGTTGCCCCCAAATTAAAGTCCTGGATCCAGGGACGGATCTTCGACGGACTGGACGAGGCCGCGATCGCCCGTTTAACCGCCGCATCCATATTTATTTTTATCACCTGGTAAGGCATTGTCGCCGGTTTCTTATAACCGTTCCAGCCGTTCGGATAGTGCGAAGGATAAACCATCGGTGCGACGTAATCGAAGAATGGCAAGGCGTTTTCCAAAACTTGGCCGATACCCAGATCATCGGTATTAGTACAGGTCATACCGAACAGATCAACCGAGATCGGCGCACCCAGATCTTTCAATCGGTCGTGCATCCCAGAGAAAAAATCTCGCACCGCCTGCGCCTTGGTTTCTTGTTTAGCGCTGTAATAATGATAGGCGATATCATTCATATTCCCGTCGGACGGAAAACGGATGTAATCAAAATTTATTTCATCAAATCCTTGTTTATACGATTCGCGCGCCAGCTCTGCGACATAATCCCACACCGGCGTCGCTTTCACCTCGAGCCAAGAAATGCCCTTGTGGTCTTTCCACACTCCCCCGTCCGACGCGCGCTTGACCGCCCACTCCGGATGAAGCTTAACCAAATTCGGATCCTGGAAAACGGCAATACGGGCGATCACATAGATTCCCCGCTTATGGAATTCCTGTACCAACGCTTTCATATCGGGCACAGGACAGCCGGAAGTTTTGTAGGCCGTGGCAAACATGGGATTGCCGGTGTTGAGCGAGACCTTGCCGGTTTCATCTTTAATATTGATAACGACCGCATTGATCTCGGTCCCCGGGATCAAACTGAAAAAATGCTGGCGAAAGGTCTGACTGCTGGCGGCGCAAGCTGTCATGTAGATCGATCTCACGTTGGCGGGCGTTTTGAGGTGCGCTACAGCTGGCGTAGTCGTGGCTATGGTTGTAGTCGCGTTGAAGGAACTGGCCGTGGTAGATGAAGCCGAGAGCACTCCGGCCAAATTCTTATTCACATAACCCGCCGAACGGCCGAACGCTGGCAAAACAAAAAAAGAAACGGCCGCTACGGCCAAAACCGAGCCGGCTAAAATATAAACTCTAGGATTATAGGAGTTTTTAACTTTCATGAAATATTCAAAAGACTAAACTTCAGCTTCGTCCTGAGAAGCGACCGGCTCCTCCAATACAAAGACCGGGGCACTGTCTTCCACCGTCTCGATCTCAACTTCAACCTGCTCGATCACTTTGGGTTTTGCTTCCCCGGCATAAGATTTGTGCCGGCTCCCAGCCAAGCCGAAGACAAAAGCCAGGAACCCAAAAACAAAGAAAAGAGTTGCCTTAAGCGCTCCCGGCAAACCCGGAAAGATGACCAAAAGCATCGTCACAAAACCGACGATCGCTATTGCCCGACTGCGCCAAATGGCATTGCGTAATCCTGATTTCATCCCGTAGTGAAAAATGGCATTATTGCCCTGCAATTGGGCGTTTTACCACTTATCTCAATTACTTGTTAAAAACTTTCGACTATTCACCCGTTTCGAAATAAGCAATAATTGCAATGCCATTTTCTACTACGGGATTCATTCCAACACCCAAAATTGTACCACAATCGGCCGTTTCCGGCTGTATTGACTATCTGACTTAAAAATGTTATGTTTGGGTAAGGTTTAGATACTGCCTCAATCTTAGTCCGGAAAAGGATATGACAAATGTTTGACGTGTTCCTTACAAAGATTAGTGAATACGGGCCGGGTTGGCTGCCACTTCTCGTTTCGATGTCAGGCCTTATCTCTGTAGCCTTTATTGTCATAGGGGGTCATATACATGTTGATCTCATGAGGCCTTACTACTTCGGCTTCGGTAACCCAACGAAGAAAAAGCGTATTACATTTTTCTTTTGGGTAACGATTGTCCCCCTATATTTCGTGACCTGTGCCCTAGTCTTCGCTATATCTATGTTTCTCCCAACAGGGGGATGGGGTAATTCAAAGCCGGAGCGCGAGCTATAAAAACTCGCGCTCCGGCCTTTCTTTTTTATTCGTAATTCTTAATTTTTAATTGCATTCAAAATCGCTTCACCGATTTTGAATGCTTCACCCGCCCCCATTGTGATGATCATATCCCCTTCTTTGCCGTTGGGAATTTCTGCCTGAAGTTTATTTTCAATTTCCGCAAAAGTTGGCAAATAGAAAGCTTCCTTGCCTGCCGTTTTTATTTTTTCCACCACATCGCGCGAACTGATCGTCCCATCGTCAATTTCCCGGGCCGGATATATGTCAGACAAGATCACCTCATCGGCATCAGCAAAGGCCGTACCAAATTCATCCAGCAATAATTTTGTCCGGCTGAAAAGATGGGGCTGAAAAACCACAGTGATTTTATGGTCCTTGCCCGCTCTTTCCCGAGCACCAGCTAAAGTCGCTTTGATCTCGGTCGGATGATGAGCGTAGTCGTCATAGACCAGCACCTTGTTGGAAGCAAATCCCTTGAACTCAAATCTCCGCCAAGTACCGGTAAAATGCGATAGGGCCGTTCTGATTACCGGGTCGCTAACTCCTAGCGCAAAAGCAAGCGTTGCCGCTGATCTGGCATCTTTTTGGTTGTGCTCGCCGGGAAGAAGAAGGTCAAACCTTTCTTTTTCTCCGCCAAAAGACATCGGATAATCCAATACTTTGCATTTTGCCACCGCCAATACTGGCACCAAGCGTTCATCTTTAGTGTCGCAAACTAAAAATCCATCAGTGGGGATCTTCTCCGCCAATTCAGCGAAAGCACTTTGAATATCCGCCAGATCTTTGTAATAATCCAGGTGATCGTTGTCGATGTTCGTAATGATCACCGCTTGCGGATTTAAATTTAAAAAGGACCGCTGATATTCACAAGCTTCGGCAATAAAATACTTGCTCTTCCCAGCTACAAAATTTGAATAAAGTTCGGGAATGATACTTCCCACCACTACTGTAGGATCAAGATTAGCTTCACGAAAAATTCGAGCCAGCATTGCCGTGGTCGTGGTCTTGCCGTGCGTACCGGAAACCGCGATCGTATATTTGGTCGCAGAAACCAAGCCGAGCGCTTCAGGATAGGACAACATCGGCACGCCCAGTTCTTTTGAGCGGGCAAACTCCGGATTGTCCGCGGGAATAGCCAAGGTATAAACAACCAACTCCACGTCGTCGGGCACATTGGTCGCCACTTGCTCCAGAAAAATTTTGATTCCGGCTTGTGCCAGTTCTTCCGTCACTTTCGATTCTCCTCGGTCGGAGCCCGATACTTCCTTACCCTCACCTTTAAACATCCGGGCGATAGCCGAAATACCGATTCCGCCGATGCCGATGAAGTGAACTTTTTTGATTTTACTGAGGTTAATTTCCTTATTCATATATAATTTTCTACTGAACCCGGCTGGTAATTAAAATGAAAATATTCGCGATTACTTCCAAAACGAAATCCGTATTTCATCATTATCCCAATCGTGTAGTCTTGGAGTTCCTGATACCGACGAGATTCAGCATCATCTTTACCTTCATAAAAATGAACAAAAAAAGCCGGTATGCCATCTTTTTTGTCACGCAAGTATATTTCATTATTAGTTTTGCTATCCCAAAGAGCAATATCCACCGCCGTCCCACTTGTATGTGGCATATCCTTTATATTTAATATTGTATCAGTGATTTCTTTTCCAAATTTCGCCACACGCCGTTTATAAACAATATTATAAAGATCTTCAGAACGATATCCTTCTTTTATGTACAGGCGATAACCTTTCTTTTGGAAATCTTGATCAATCGAAACTAAGATATTAATTATACTTTTACTAACCTGTACACGTTCATTCGTAAGTCCGGCTTGTAAAGTATCTTCCTTTGTAAGTCCATGTGTCTCATATTTGTGCCAATAATAATTAGAACCCAAAAGACCATATTCATCTATGTAGACTAGATCTTTTAGAGTATTCATATACTATCCGATCAATTTTACAAACTGCTCTCCCCGGTCGAATTCGTTTTTGAAAATGCCGAAGCTAGCCGCGCCCGGCGACAACAAAACAACATCATTTTTCACGGCATATTTTTTCGCATGTTCAACCGCATCTTTCATATTATCCACCAAAACAACCTGGATTCCCGTCTTCACGGGAATGACAAATTCCTCCCCCATTTTTAATTTTTCATTTTTAATTTTTAATTGCTCGAGTATCTTTTTCGTGGCACTTCCTTCGAACAAAACCAGCGCTTTCGCCGACTTGACAACCTCCTTTGCGTATTGCTTATACTCGAGCATTTTATCCGTTCCACCCGAAATGAGGATAATACCGCCACCCGCTTTTAAACTCATTTTGAGGGCTTTTAGAGCCTCCAGACAGGCTTCTGGAGTGGTCGCGGTGGTATCGTTGTAGTACCCGATCCCCTTGTTTTCGGCTATAAATTGGAGTCGGCCGGGAACGGGACTAAAAGCTTCCACCGCCTGCTTAATGACCCTTTCCGGGATGTCCAGAATACGCCCCACCGTCACAGCGTAGGCAATATTTTGACGATTGTGTTCGCCCAGTAATTTCACCTTCCAGCTCCTTGGCACAACATTCGCGTCGGGTGTGATCGCCCGCCCGCCGAATTTTTTATACTTTTTCTGGATCAGTTTTAAAACTTCGGCTCCGCAGATCAGAGTGTCATCGTCTGTTTGATTCAAAAAGATATTCGCCTTGTCGGCAAAATATTTGTCCATCGAACCATAGAAATTCTGGTGATCCACCATAAGGTTCGTAAACACAGCGATCTGCGGACTTTGTTTAATATCCCCCATTCCATGCAATGCCCACGAGTCTAGTTCCATCACCACCATATCCCCCTTCTTCACCCTATCAAGCAATGCCAGAGTCGAAACCCCTTTCACATTGCCAGCCAAATAAACTTTCTTTTTGGCTGTCTTTAAAATTTCGTAGACAAGCTGAGATACGGTAGATTTGCCACGCGTTCCGGTAACGCCGATCAAAGTTACCCCCAGGGCGTATTTGGCAAACAATGATTCACTGACAAAAATAGGAATATCATTTTTCTTCGCTTCGGCCAAATATGGCGAATTCATCGGAACATTGCCAGGTTGCAAAACCATATCAGCCGACTGAAAATCTTCCAGCCGATGCTCGCCCAAAACATATTTGATCTCGGGATATTTTGCCAGTTGAGAAAGCGAGGATTTTAATTCTTCGGCCGACTTGAGATCAGTGATCGTCAATTCCGCGCCGTGTTCCGCCAAAAAAATAGCATCGTTCAGAGCACCGCCAAGAAGGCCCAAGCCCATAACTGTGACTTTTTTATTTTGAAAAATTTTTGATATAGGAGTTTTCATTAGAAATAGAACCTAGATAATAGGGCTTGGGTTGGGAAAGGGTCGGGAAACGGGAGTTTTCCGTGGAGGAAGGCAGGAGCGGAGCGACGTTGGAAAACCGTGGGTTTCCAAGACCCGAAGGCCCATGATGGTTACTTTTTTACCCGCAAATGGATTATTTTTCTTGATGGACATTAAGGCGAGTATAGCAAAAAAAAGAGCCCCTACCAACCGGCAGGGGCCACTTCAAATCCATATTACGATCAGCCCTTAACACGGAGGGCCTTCTCCCTTCTCGCGATCTTTCTCCACATCTTCCTCCTCTCTGATCGAAGCTGCCGACGATGTTCGGCTGGCCATTGGCTAAGAGCACAAGGAAGCACAACAATGAGAACTACCCAGAAGATCTTCCAGCTAAACATATTAAAAACCTCCTCTAGTGTTTTCTAGCTATTTAATAACATAAAATAATATAAGATGCCAGGAGTCTTCCGCACCTCTCGCCTCGTCGTCACTCGGCTCGGGTTGTACCACGAGGGCACTTCTATTTTGATAAATCAAAATAAGTCGGGCACCGCCTCGCCCGTTTCGCTTGGTAGCGAAACATGGCTCCGGCGTTCGACCCCTGGACGCAAAGCGCGCAGGAGGAAACGCCAGGGGTCGTCCCACGATTACTAAATATATTTCCTCGTTTCACTTGAAATCTATTAAGTATCGTCGGACGCGGCGCGCCCACGCCCATATTACATTGAGCGGCTTTGCGGGCTTGCGCCGTTCGACCCCTAGGACGCACTACAAAACAATACACCCCAAATGCTTCCGCATCCGGGGTGTTTGTTATTGTGCGCGACCCAGGGGTCGAACCTGGCACCTTACGATTATCAGTCGTACGCTCTAACCAGATGAGCTAGTCGCGCATATCTTGCCTTTACTTTTCCTAAGGAATATAACAAAAAACCGCCTAAAAAACAAGAAAGGGCCTTGAGATTTGTCATTTCTCAGGACCCTTGCGACGTCTACCCCGAGGGCGACGAAATTTGAACATTTTAGCCAAAGACCAGATGGTCAAACCGAGAGCGACTGCAATGATAGTACTAAACAGAATGAGAACAAACGCGATCGGTCCGGGCATGGTCTCATAATCTTTTGGAAACACTTGCTCTTCCATGTTTTCTCCTTTCTGAGAGAAATCGGGCCCGGATCGCGCTTCTTGGCGATCCGGGCATTTTCGATTTAGGACGATTCCGAGCGTGCTTCAAGCGCTACTTTTGATCTATGATCAAAGCGTCCTAAAGCTGAGAAGGAGTTATCCTTTCTTGCGGGAATGCGGCAATAGTAGAAACAAAAGCCTAGGAAGCTCAGCCCGCCCAAGGCCATCCCGCTACCTAAATTAAGGAACAAAGCCGCACAGAGAGTATGCCACTAAACGACAAATTAGTCAAACATATTTTTTCAAAAAAAGAGGGGCGGGTGACCATGATAAGGTGCCCGCCCCGGTGTACATTTGCCACGAATGGTCGTGGACTTCTCGCCCAAGGCAGAATACAGCAGATAAGGCAACCGCCCAATCTTACCGCGCAGGGACAGAACTTTTCAGATCGCCCTAATCATTCCGCTGGGCGAATACCTGCCACCCGCTTTCGCTCGCCGCTACTTGCAAACCGAAGGGTGAACCCTTCAAGTTGTGGCAGAACCATGGCTATCCCAAAGGATCGAACCGTTACTATCGTAACAAATATAGAAAATTAAGCAAAAGAGAATGCCCGAGCGGTTGCGACCCGCTCGGGCATGGATGGCTTAGTCACCTGAAACTTTTTGTCATAGACAAACTCTCTCTGCATCCATAGGGATAAGATGTCGTGTTGTTTCAGGAGGCGCAACCCCGGACAGACAAGGCCGAATTGAGCTTGAATTCCGTTTACGATGCCTTCGCCATAACGAGGCCGGACGGAACACTCAAGACCAGTTGCGCGTAAGTTTTTGCTAGCTAGCATTCAAAGAGCTGAAGGGTTTGACCGAGCGGGTATCTGACGCTTTCCGCCCGTGACACTTAATGGGCCTGGTTGTAGTGTCGCCGTTACTATAATACACCTAGCACTGATGAAACACAAAAAATACCGCCGGTTAGGCGGTCGCGCTTTCGATCACAAAAAGAAATAATAATATTTAGAAGAATGTATTCTTTCTTATGTTCCGTTCATGCGGGTTTTAGTGTCCCAGCAAACACTGTACATTGATCTTCTCGTCTAGCGAGATGCGTAATTAGTACAATAACGCTTGATCGATCCGAAGATCGAATTGACCTGTAAGCTCTGATAAATCAGAGCGTTCAGTTTGAAATAATTCCACGAGCAGCTTCCGCTACCCGTGCCTTGTTACGACTTAACCCTTGTTACCGATCTTGCCTTAGGCCGCGCGAACGCAGACTTTGGGCACTACCGGCTCCCCTGGCTTGACGGGCGGTGAGTACAAGACTCGAGAACGTATTCACCGCAGTATAGCTGACCTGCGATTACTAGCAATTCCGGCTTCATGAGGTCGAGTTGCAGACCTCAATCCGAACTGGGGCCGCCTTTATGGATTAGCTCAGGATTACTCCGTCGCGACCAATTGTAGCGGCCATTGTATCATGCGTGTAGCCCAAGATGTCAAAGGGACATGCTGACTTGGCGTCATCCTCACTTCCTCCTCGGAAAACGAGGTAGTCTCGCGTGACACTTATAACACGCGACGAGGGTTGCGTTCGTTACCCCACTTAAGGGAACAATTCAAACCACGAACTGACGACAGCCATGCATCACCTGCCCATTTGTCCTTGTGAGAGGGTCCTAGTTTCTTAGGACTTTCAAATGAGTTTCAAATCTTGGTGAGGTTCTTCGTTTATCGTCGAATTAAACCGCATGATCCACTGCTTGTGCGAGTCCCCGTCTATTCGTTTGAGTTTTAGCCTTGCGGCCGTACTTCCCAGGCGGTTCTCTTAACGCGTTAGCTTCGCCTCTCAGAGGGTCGATACTCCGATAAGCTAGAGAACATCGTTTAGGGCGTGGACTACCGGGGTATCTAATCCCGTTCGCTACCCACGCTTTCGTGTTTCAGTGTCAGGTGTGCGCCAGTTTGCTGCCTTCGCTTTTGGTATTCCCCATGATATCAACGGATTTCACCCCTACACCATGAGTTCTGCAAACCTCTCGCACCCTCTAGTCCCGCCGTTTCTCTCGCATTTTCCCGGTTAAGCCAGGAGCTTTAACGAAAGACTAGTAAATTCCGACAAGTCGGAACAGGACCACCTACACACCCTTTACGCCCAATAATTCCGGATAATGCTTGGACCACTCGTATTACCGCTGCTGCTGGCACGAGTTTAGCAGGTCCTTATTCATGAGGTACCGTCAATGTCCTTGCGGACTTCTTCTCTCATAAAAGATGTTTACGCCCCTAAGGGCTTCATCCATCACGCGGCGTCGCTCCGTCAGGCTTTCGCCCATTGCGGAATATTCTCGACTGCAGCCACCCGTAGGTGTATGGGCCGTATCTCAGTCCCATCGGTGGGGGTCAGGCTCTCACCTCCCCTAAGCGTCATAGCCTTGGTAAGCCATTACCTTACCAACTAGCTGATACTACGCAGGCCGATCCGAGAGCGTCTTGCGACTTTACTCCGGGGAGACCATCTGGGATTGCTCCGCCTTTCGGCGGGATATACCAGACTCTCGGGTTCGTTCCTACGTGTTCCTACCTCGTTCGCCGCGGGCCTAAACCCGCTCGACTTGCATGCCCTATCCACGCCGCCAGCATTCATCCTGAGCCACGATCAAACTCTCAAATAAAGTAAATTTAGAATTTACTTCGAATGAACGGAACAAAAGAAAATTTATATTCTTTGTCCATAATTATTATTTACCCGAAAAAGTTTTTGCCCCGCAAAAAGTTCGTCGGGTTGTGGATTAACCCAAATAAATTCCTGCAAGGATATTATTCAGGGATTCGTAAGTTATTTTATACGAACGATCTGATCGGAAACGATTTTCCGCAGATCTTTTTTGTGATGTTTACCCGCAAAAATTTCAAAGAAATTTCGGCGGGTCTTATTAAGTTGTCAAAGTCCGACCCGACGAACTTTTGTCCGCCTACCTAAATTTTTGATAATTCAAAAATTTAGGTAGGCAAGCAAAACTTTTTCGGGTGAACCTTAACCGCTTTTTGGGCTTAAAAAATAGGCCTTAGACCTATTCTTAAACACCAGCAAGTTTTAAGGTATAGGGACATTATATAGATATAAAAAAGGAAGTCAATACCCCTATGGAAGTAGTCGTAGTCCTTAAAATATGGCTAAATAAAGCCATATTTTAAGGACTACGGACCCCATTAAAACGGGTCATTAAAAAAGCGGGCTATGCCCGCTTTTTTATGATCTATTTTTTGAGATTGAGTCTCTTCGCTTCCTGCCGGTTGTAAGACCAGACCAGGAGCGGAGAAGCTAGGAAGATCGAGGAGTAGGTTCCGAAGAACATCCCGATCGTCAGGACCAAAGCGAAGTCGCGGGTCGAGCTTGAACCGAAGAAGAGCAGGACGAGCAAGACGAATATAACGGTCATCGAGGTAATGAGAGAACGAGTGAAAGTTTCGCTCAGGGAAATGCCCACCGTTTCTTCGAAAGAATTGCTGATCTTGTTCTTTAGATTTTCCCGGATGCGGTCGAACACGACGATCGTGTCGGAGACGGACAGGGCCATGATAGTGAGAAGTGCCGTCAAAAATAGCGCATCTACTTCGGTGCCATAGAAATGGCCGAGCAAAGCAAAGACGCCGGTCGGGATGGTTACATCGTGGACCAAGGCGATGACTGCCATCAAACCAAATTTCCAAGAACTGACCGGGCGAGAAACATGGCGGAAGGCGAAAGCGATGAAAGCGATGATCAGGATAACTACGGCAATTAGAGCGATCAAACCTTTCTGCGCCAATTCGGCGCCGACGGACGGGCCGATGGTGCTAAAGCGTTTGACACTAAAGCCCGCGATCGGCGTAGAGCTCGCCGAAACTACCGTCGAACTAGTAGTGCTTGTAGAAGCAACCGAGGCACTAGAAAGCGAAGCAACCAAGGCTACGCGCTGATCTTCGCTGATCGGCTTCATTTTGATCAAGTAGCCATTGGTTCCAGCTGTCTGAATGACCGGTGATTCGATGCCCACCGCCGTTACACGGGCAGTGATATCATCTTTGGCCGGAACATTTTGGCCGTAGGAAACTTCCATAATCGTTCCCCCCTTGAAGTCGGTGCCCAGATTGAGGCCATACATAAAGATCGGAATAAGGGAGGCGATGACCAAGAGAGCCGAGATCGCGAGAAAAATATTTTTGTGTTTTACGATGAACATAGTTTTATTTCGTTATCGGCTCTTTCGCCTTTCCCGAAGCAAATCCGCTCGAGAAGAGGAAGCGATTTAGGGTAATGTCGGCCGGGCTGATCGAAAGCAAGAAAGTGCGGGACAGAGTAACGGCTGTGAACATCGACACCAAAACCCCAATGACCAGGTTGAGTGAAAAGCCCTTGATCATCGCGGTACCGAACCAGTACAGAATACAGGCAGAAATAATGGTGGAAATATTGGAATCGCGGATCGAGGTCCAAGCACGGGCGAAGCCGTCTTCCATCGCATTATGCACGGTCTTTCCCCTCTTCATCTCTTCCTTCATTCGTTCAAAGATCAGCACGTTGGCATCCACTGCGATACCGATCGAGAGGATGAGCCCCGCAATACCGCCGGCGGTCAAAGTGATCGGGATGAATTTGAACAAGGCGATCATAATAGACATATAGATCGAGAGCGAGACCACCGAAACCAATCCTGGCAAGCGATACCAGATGATCATGAAAGCGGCGATCAAAAGGAAACCATAGAGCGTGGCCATCAGCCCTTTGTCATAAGCCTCTTGGCCCAAGGTCGCGCCCACCGTCTGAGTGGAAATAAGTTGAACCGGCACGGGAAGCGCGCCCAAATTGAGATCGCGGACCAAAGACTTGGCATCGTCGAGAGTAAACTGTCCGCTGATCTGCGCCTTGCCGTCTTTAATTTCTTCACGCACTACCGGCGCCGAGATCACTTGGCCATCCAAGAAGATCCCCACTTTTTTACCAACGTTGGCCTTGGTGATATCATCAAATTTTTGCGCGCCTTCGGAGTTGAATTCAATACCAATGGTCGGAGAGAGGGAATTACTCGAGCCTAATTCCAAGGTCGCACGAGAAAGATATTGCCCAGTCAGATCGGTCTCTACAAAATTGGCATCTTCAAGAGCCAGCGGATTGGCCTGGGCCAAAATTTCCGGCGTAGTGGTGCCGGCCGCCTTGATCTTGGCGAGCAGATCATTCTGCGCGGCAATGATCGCGGTCTTTTCCGGACCGTCCGGACGTTCAGTACGAAAATCAAGGATCGGAGTTTTATTGATCTGTTTGACCGCTTCGTTGACATCCATTACTCCCGGGATCTCGATGATCAGGCGATTTTCTTTCGGACCGATACTGGTCTGTTCGGTCTGGACCGAAGCCTCGGACAAGCCCAAAGCATTCACCCGGCGTTCGATCACCGTGCGAAGCGAGGACATCGCATCCCCCACCTGAGCCGGCGCAATTTTCGAGACATCCGCCCGGTAGGTCAGTTCACTGCCTCCCCGCAGGTCTAAGCCCAATTTAAAGGGCTTATTAAGGCCGGAATCAACCGGTGCCTTTTCCGAATAATAATCAAAATAGCCTATAGATAGGCCGATAATGAGCAATAGTAATGCCCAGACGCGTATTTTTGTCATACGGCTAATTATAGGCAAAAAGGCAAAATAAGCAAGAAAAAGGCCCCTATAAAGGGGACTTTTTCTTGCTTATAAATTTACTATTTCAGAGATTGTTCCCAATCGGTCGGTAAGGCAATCCGGTAAAGTTCTAGGTTGTCTTTAGCCCCCCAATTTGAACCGACATAGACATTATTCCCGGCGTGGTCGATATTGACAAAAGCTTCGGCAAAATAACGCTGGATCTTGTCTGTTCCGGCCCCACACCAGCTATTATTGGTCGAAGCAATCCGCCAAATACGCGGTTTCTCGGCCGACGGCTTGATCTCGATCATAAAGATCTGATTATAGGCCCAACTATCTGTATTACAGGAGTACGTACCCATTAAAAGCCAGCCCTTTTTATCGGGGTTGGATATCCGTGCCATATGCTGGCCCAGCCCCCAACCCATTTCTTTCAGATTAATAATGTTGATCGTCTTGCCGGTCGCCGGATTGAAGGCCGAGATCCAGTCGGTCGCGTTGTCTTGGTAGACATAGACTTCATTACCATCCTTATCGTAAGCCCAGCCATCATGACCATGGTTATTTTTAATTGGCAATTGTACTTTCACTTCCTTACCGGCAACCAAAGAGGGAATATCGTAGAAATAGTACGGGCCATACCCTCCGCCATCAGTATAGAACCATTTTCCACTTGGTGAAATATCGAATCCCCATTTATAGGGAAGGCTGAAGATAACCTTTTTCTCTTTTGTGTCTAACAGTAACAATTTAGCCCAGCCATCTTTTTTGTAGTCATACAACTTTACTCCTCGGTAGCGGGCATCGGTAGATTGATCCATATGCCCTTCAGTACTGATCTCTAATCCGGTGATGTCGCGCCCAAGCGAAGCAAATTCATTGGCATACATTTTTCTAAACTCAAAAAGTATTTGCTCCGAACCCGGGACTAAAACATCTTGTTTATAAAGAATCGAGCCATAATAGTAGTAAATGGTCGTTTCCGTTCCCGGCACGCCCGACAAATCCCAGCGAACATCAAAAGCTTCCCCCAACCCCCGGCCGGCACCGGTAACGATCTGTTTAATAAAGGTGCAATTTTTCAAATCATACAATCCGTTTACAGACGGCTCAACGCCGTAGGCGATCGCATACTGACCAGTGACATTTACATCAGTGTACTTAGAATAGCCATCATGCATTCCCCTACCAGGAACGCCTTCGTAAGAATAAGAAGCTCTGATTCCTGGAATGTCTTTTACATCACTAATTCTAGTTACTTTCATTCCAGTATTAGCATCGGTAAAGGTCTGACATTTACCCGGCAAAGGACTAGTTGTGGGAGAATATATTTTTTTAGTGTTAGTTAAAGCCGCGACCCCATCAACCTGCTCAAGAACATAGTCTGAGACTTGAGAGACTAGGCTCATCTCTTTAGGTAAAGTTGAAGTAGAATTAGTAGACGTTGGGGTCAATCCTCCAGTAGAAGAAGCGGTCGGTGTCAATGTAGTTACATTCGCCTTAACGACCGACTGGTCGACCACAGGAACGTTGAAATTATATGTTATCTTCAAGGCCGGGTGCATTGAGGCATCAGGGTATTCTTTGGTCGCAATATTATCCTTCCTTGCCGAGTCCCCGGTATCACCCTTATCCACCACAAAACCCTCATATTGGTAATTATTTTGAATTATCCGGGTAATTCCGGCTGACAAATCATCTGAAGTTTGCGCGCCATAGGCTTTCACAAAATTCATATTACCCAATGGCGATGATTCAAAAGCTGAGACGATATCCCCGGTAGCGAAACGTCCGGGCTTATCGGACCAAACATAACGTGGTTTGACGGGATCAGTATCCTTCGCCAGCCAGCTAGTCCCCTTGTATTGATCGTATGTATCCACTCCGCCCCCTTCACTCCAAACAACGGAACTGTTCGGCGGCAAAGTTTGCACTAAATAAATCGGCAAACTTCCAGCAACATCAAAATTTGACGAATCTTTAGTACTCGGAACAGAGTAAAGGACCAGCCGAGCATCAGTGATCTTAGCATCTTTAGGAATAGAGGAAAGGTCAAACCAATATAGACCCATTCTTTTGCCTCGATAAGTTATCACGGGAGAAGACCCGCGTTGATAGTATCCCGCATTGGCCGCATCGGCATAAATCCCCACATCCCTCGATGCCATCAAGGTGACATTAGTCTCTCCCGAATTCGAAACATTGCCCAATAAATTTTTGGGGTGGATAATTCTAAATTTCAATCCAAAAAAGATCAATATGACGAATAAAATAATAGAGCCAGAAAAAACGGCGATCTTTTTCTTATTTACTTTATTCTTGTTAGCCTTCATGAAAAATGATTTTTCCTATGGGATAATAATTACCATTAATCATACACTGCTTTTCCTGAAATCAAAAACTGTGATAGACAAAAGAAAAACGCCCGGGAGGGCGTTTTTCTTTTGTCTATTTTACAGAGCTTGTCTAGTTGGCCAAATTCATATCGGCCGTAACTTCAGAGGCCGACAGGGGCTTATCATAGACCCGGACATTGTCGATCAATCCATTAAACGTCTCTTTTGGATACTCTACCGTCCGGCCAATATTGTATTCCGTTCCGCCGGACGACGCGTCATTAAAGAAGAAGTGTGTCGTAGCTGAACCGCGAACATAAGTAGGCTTAACCTCGACTCCGTCAACAAAGAATTTATTTCCGGAATCCGATACAACATAGGCGAGATGATGCCAACTGGTCGGATTTGGAATCGTGACATAAGCATTGAAGAGACCGTTGCACTGTCCGGTATTGCCGGCCCAGACCTCGAATTTATTGTCATTCACGGCCAATTCAAATGGATAATGACATTGTCCCGCATCGGCTCCAAAGAACGTACGGAATCCTCCGGAAGCGCTCGACGGTTTGACCCAAGCCGTGATCGTCCCCACCTTCAAGCTGTCGAAGGTATTATTCGGGGTAATCTGGACATAGGTTTTTGACCCATCGAAAGACAGGGCCTGGCCATATTTGCCGTTCACCCGCGTCGCCTTGGTGATCGTACCGTTGCGACCGTTACCAGTGCTATCCTTAGCGCTATTTCCACTCGTCTCATCAAAATTATAGGAGGCAACGGCCGAGGAAAGCGTACTTGGTGGAACGACTGGCGGAACATCCGTCTTGACCGACAAAGCCTCGCTCTGAGCCGAACGATTGCCGGCCGTATCAAGCGCCAAGACGTTGTAGGTATAAGTGGTGCTGTCTTTCAAATTTGAATCCGTGAAGTAAGTATTCGGAGTAGAAACAACCTTCGTTCCGTCGCGGAAAACCTCATAGCCCGCAACCGCCTTATTGTCTGTCGAAGCATCCCAGGTCAAGCCGATACTGGAAACCGTTACATTCGAAGACTTAAGATTAAGCGGTACGGAAGGAGCCGTTGTATCGGTGGCCGGCTGATAGACAATATTGATCGCGTCTATACCAACATTCCCCGATGGGTCGGTCGCCTTGACCGTGATCGTGTTGGTTCCAACTTTGAGCCCAATTGAATTTACTTGCCAGTTGCTTGTCCCAACAGCATTGCCCGAGCCGCCTAGATCATTAGACCAAGAGACACTCGATACGGCCACGTTATCGGAGGCCGTTCCCGACAGGTCGATCGTAGCCATACTGGTCGTGTAGGTCGGAGCGGCGTCAACGAAGAACAAAGCGGCCATGAACGAGGTTAAGCGATCGAAGAAGGAGCGGTTCATCGCCAGAACTGGCACATTAATTTTCACGGTTGGAGCCGTCGTGTCGGCTGGCGGTAAAACATTGTAAGTGACCGTCAAGGCATCTGTCTTTATGTTTCCGGCGGCATCAGAGGCAGTAACCGTGATTACATTGGCCCCAGACTGCAAGCTAAGACCGGAAACGCTCCAAGCATCTGTCCCAACGGCTGTGCCCGATCCACCCCGATCATTTTTCCAGGTGACCATCGTTACTCCAACATTATCAGAAGCCGTTCCACTTAGGCTGATTGTACTGTTGTTGGTCGTGTAGGAACTGCCCGAAGTTGGAGCAGTGATCGAGACCGATGGAGCAGTGGTGTCCGTGACCGGAGGAACTACCGTACCACCATACTCGATCGCTCCGCGATCCCACAAGCCATCGGCACCGCGAGTCGAGCCTTTCATGTCGATATTGTACGGAGCAGGCAGAGTCTTGCCGGCAACCGTGGCGGTTTTGAGCGAGTAATCGCCACTTGCCGAGTTCACGAACGGATCAGTGGTACCAACCTGCATATTCGGCTCGGTATCATGCGGAGTATTGATGAAGTAATTGTAGCCGACGGTCGCTTTGACGGTCGGCGTACTGACACAGTTGGCTTCCGCATCCACCGAGTTCAAGTAAATATTGTTGTAGTTTTCCAAGCCACTGGATGACGCTCCGGCCTCCTGCAATTCAAAGCCAGCGCAGTAGCCTTGGACATTGTCGATCGTGTTGTTGTAGAACTTCCAGTTCTTGGCGATCTGACCATTGATGACGGTGACCGAACCTCGGCCGACTCCGCCCACGGCTGAATTATTGCGGAAGATGTTGCCATAGATATCCCAGTTGCTGACGGTGGCATTGGTACTCCCCCGTTCCAATTCGGTGATGTAGGCGGTACCATTCATTGCTTCCCAAATGTTGTAGCGAATGATCACGTTGCTCGAGCCTTCATCGGCAAAACCTTCGGCGTGAACCGTGCTATTGCTCGAATCGCGGGCAATGTAGCTGTACTCTAGAGTGAGCGTATTAGTCGGACCAACCACGAATGGAGCCCGGGAGAAGGTATCGAAGGCATCGTGAGAAAAGAGCAGATCGTGATTGTTCGAGATAGCATAGACACCGTCGCTGGCATCCGCCGTGCTGGTATCTTTGCTTGTCCCGGGACTGGTGACAAAAGTATTCTTGACCTGAATATAGTTGGCACCGCTGTTCAACCGAATACCCTTGTCGCCATTAGCTACTCCAACGACTTTGAAGCCGTAGGCGGAAGCGGTAGACCAGCTATTTTCGTTGCGATTAGCGCCATCGAGAATGTAGTTGGAACCATTGAAGGTTAACGGGCCAAAAACAGCCTGGCCGTCGCCATAGGTGGAAACCCAGTCGCTAGCCAAACCATGAGCACTCGCCGTGGCTTTTTTGATGGTGATGTTGTCGGTACCGGTTACAGACGGGAAAGTATGAGACGAGTAAGTTCCATCGGCAACATAATAGGTCGTACCGCGAACCAAAGTCGACGGAAGATCGGCCAAGGCCTTGGTCCAGTTTGAACCATCGCCACCGGTCACTCCGGACCGAATATAAATGGATGTCTGACTAGTAATGGGAGGAACTGTGTCGCTGGCGGTTGTCACCGATAGCGTCGAACTTTTTGCGCTTTCATTATTCGAAGAATCAATCGCGCCAAGATTAAAGTTGTAAGAGGTATTGGCGCTCAGGCCGGAAACGGTGTAGGTCGTGGCCGGCTTAGCGACTGTCGTCACCAAAGAATTATTTTGATAGACCCGATAACCGGACAGATCTGATTCAGTGTTAGCCGTCCAGGCAAGAGAGACCGAGGTTGTTGTTTTGGCCGGACTGTTCAAACCCGAAGGAGTGGCGGGAGGAGTCGTGTCAGCAGGAGGAGTACCGGAATAGGTTACGGTCAAAGTAGCCGACTTTGTATTC